>ODAI010981619.1_pt1 | contig 22463 bp, 38 predicted proteins | sample 1539321 | NCBI WGS metagenome assembly ODAI01 (sample SAMN02144231, study PRJEB22623) | gut metagenome | biome: sheep rumen | host: Ovis aries | place: New Zealand | reverse complement strand
ATAAGAGGCTCATCGACGTGATCATGCCCACTCAGAAGACCATCGAGGCATTCCAGAGACTTGAGTTACCTGCGGGTGTTCACATCGACGTAAGAAACATTAAGAAATAAGGAGATACTGATATGAAGAAAGCAATACTGGCAACTAAGGTTGGTATGACGCAGGTCTTCGGTGAAGATGGTAAGCTCATACCGGTAACAGTTCTTGAGGCTGGTCCGTGCGTGGTAACGCAGCTTAAGACTATCGAGAATGATGGCTATAACGCAGTTCAGGTAGGCTTTGGGGAGAAGAAAGAGAAAATTGTCAACAAGGACAAGTCCGGACGCAAGGATATAGCACACAGACACGGTGCTAATAAGGCAGAGGTTGGTCATTTTAAGAAGGCCGGCGTTACGCCCAAGAGATTCGTAAGAGAATTCAAATTCGAGAATTCAGAGGAATATACATTGGCTCAGGAGATCAAGGCCGACATCTTCGAGGCAGGAGATAAGGTTGATGCCACTGCGATCTCCAAGGGTAAAGGCTTCCAGGGCGCCATCAAGAGATTGGGACAGCACAGAGGACCTATGAAGCACGGTTCCAAGTTCCATCGTCATCAGGGTTCCAACGGAGCATGTTCTTCACCCAGCAGAGTATTCAAGGGTAAGGGAATGCCCGGTCACATGGGACATGTAAAGGTTACAATTCAGAATCTCGAAGTGGTAAGAGTTGATGCTGAGAAGAACCTCCTTCTTATCAAGGGTGCGGTTCCCGGACCCAAGAAGGCACTGGTTACGCTCAAGGAGACCACAAGAGCTGACATTTAATCAATCTGAAAGGAGGACCATTTAACGATGGCTAATATATCTGTATATAATATGGAAGGTAAAGAAGTTGGTACAATGGAGCTTTCCGATGCTATCTTTGGTGTTGAGATCAATGAGCACCTTGTACATATGGCAGTAGTTGCCAACTTAGCTAACAAGCGTCAGGGCACACAGAAGGCCAAGACACGTTCGGAAGTGTCAGGTGGTGGAAGAAAGCCTTGGAGACAGAAGGGAACAGGTCATGCAAGACAGGGTTCCACAAGATCTCCTCAGTGGACAGGCGGCGGTGTTGTATTCGCTCCGGTTCCGAGAGACTACACCATGAAGCTCAATAAGAAAGAGAAGAGAGCAGCACTTAAGAGCGCCCTCACGGATAAGGTGAAAAATGACAGCCTTATAGTTGTGGATAAGCTCGAACTCAAAGAGATCAAGACGAAGGATTTTGTGAAGGTACTTGACAACCTTAAGATAACAGGCAAGTCGCTTGTAGTTCTTCCCGAAAAGGATGACAAGGTTATAATGTCGGCAAAGAACATTCCTCTTTGCAAGACTTCACTCACAAGCACGATCAATGTGTATGATATCCTGAATGCTAAGACACTGGTTCTTACACAGGATGCTGTTAAGACTATCGAGGAGGTGTACGCATAATGGCAGATATTAAGTATTATGATGTGATCCTTAAGCCGGTCATCACGGAGAAGAGCATGGACGGCTATGCGGATAAGAAGTATACATTCCTGGTTCATCCGGAGGCTAACAAGTCTCAGATCAAGGAGGCTGTTGAGAAGATGTTCGAGGGTGCCAAGGTAGAGAGCGTTAATACAATGAATCTCGATGGCAAGAAGAAGCGCCGCGGAATGACAGTCGGACGCACAGCCAAGACTAAGAAGGCAATCGTTAAGCTTACGGCAGACAGCAAGGATATCGAGATATTCTCAGGCTTATGATGGTAGGATGAAGTACTTCCGGATGCCCGCTGCAACATTGCCCCGCAAGTACATCCATGTACTTGCAACGGGTCAGCATAACATCGTGTTATGGGGCGGCCTCGCATAGAAGTACCAACATCCCGGCGTTTGCCAGGGCAGGCGTCGCACAGAATGATTATAGGTCTTTTCCGGACCTGATAAGATAAGTAAGAAAAGGAGATAAATCATGGGAATCAAGACATATAACCCATATACACCGTCCAGAAGAAATATGACCGGTTCTGACTTCTCAGAGATCACGAAGTCAACTCCGGAGAAGAGTCTCTTGGCACCGATCAAGAAGAATGCAGGACGTAACAATCAGGGTAAGATAACAGTTCGTCATCACGGCGGCGGTAACAGGAAGAAGTACAGAATAATAGATTTTAAGCGTAACAGCAAGGATGGAATCCCGGCAGAGGTTAAGAGCATCGAATACGATCCTAACAGAAGCGCCAACATCGCCCTTATCTGCTATGCAGACGGCGAGAAGAGCTACATCATAGCTCCTGAAGGACTTAAGGTAGGACAGAGGCTCATGAACGGACCGGAGGCCGAGGTAAGAGTAGGCAACTGCCTTCCTCTTAACAACATCCCCGTAGGTACCTTGGTACATAACATTGAGCTGTATCCCGGCAAGGGCGGTCAGATGGTAAGAAGCGCAGGTAACTCCGCACAGCTTATGGCTAAGGAAGGTAAGTACGCAACCTTACGTCTCCCCTCAGGCGAGATGAGAATGGTTCCTATAGTATGTCGCGCAACAGTAGGTGTCGTAGGTAACGGTGAGCACAACCTTATCAATCTCGGTAAGGCAGGACGTAAGCGTCACATGGGCATCAGACCTACAGTCAGAGGTTCAGTCATGAACCCGAATGACCATCCTCACGGCGGTGGTGAAGGCAGAGCGCCTATCGGTCGTCCGGGCCCGAGTACTCCTTGGGGTAAGCCGGCACTTGGTCTTAAGACACGTAAGAAGAAAAAGGCTTCTAATAAGTTAATCGTTAGAAGACGCGACGGCAGAGCTATTAAGTAATTAGGAGGAGATTAAAATGGCTAGATCACTTAAAAAAGGTCCATTCGCAGATGCAAGCCTTCTCAAGGCAGTAGATGCTATGAACGCTTCAAATAATAAAACAGTCATCAAGACATGGTCACGTCGTTCTACTATCTTCCCTTCATTCGTAGGACATACGATAGCGGTTCACGACGGAAGGAAGCATGTTCCCGTATACATCACGGAGGATATGGTAGGACATAAGTTGGGCGAATTCGTAGCAACAAGAACTTACAGAGGCCACGGAAAAGATGAGAAGAAGTCTAAGGCTAAGTAAGTTACCGAACTTGAAAGGAGGTTTTATCTAAATGGCTAAAGGACATAGATCCCAGATAAAGAGAGAAAGAAATGCTAATAAAGACACAAGGCCGTCAGCCAAGCTGTCATATGCCAGAGTATCGGTACAGAAGGCATGCTTTGTGTTGGATGCTATAAGGGGCAAGGATGTGGATACTGCTCTTGCAATACTCGCATACAATCCCAGATACGCTTCAAGCGTGATCAAGAAGCTGCTTGAGTCAGCAATTGCCAACGCTGAGAATAACAATGGTATGAACCGTGACAATCTCTACATTGCAGAGTGCTTCGCAGGTAAGGGCCCCACAATGAAGAGAGTAAGACCCAGAGCACAGGGCAGAGCTTACAGGATCGAGAAGAGAATGAGCAATATCACCATAGTGCTCGACGAGAGATAGGAAGGAGATCGATATGGGACAGAAAGTTAATCCTCATGGTCTGAGAGTCGGCGTAATCAAAGATTGGGATTCAAAGTGGTATGCGGACGCTGATTTTGCAGACTATCTGGTAGAAGATTACAATATCAGAAAGTTTTTGAAGAAGAAGCTCTATCAGGCAGGTGTGTCTAAGATAGAGATCGAGAGAGCTTCAGACAAGGTTAAGGTCGTTGTCTTCACTGCCAAGCCCGGTGTTGTGATCGGTAAGGGCGGTCAGGAGATAGAGAATACCAAGAAGGAGCTTGCTAAGCTCACAGATAAGAAGATTGTACTTGATATCAAAGAGATCAAGAGACCTGACAGAGATGCACAGCTTGTAGCTGAGAACATCGCAGGACAGCTTGAGAACCGTGTATCATACAGACGTGCCATGAAGTCTACGATGTCAAGGACAATGAAGTCCGGCGCACTCGGAATCAAGGCATGTGTATCAGGAAGACTCGGCGGTGCTGATATAGCACGTTCGGAGTTCTACAGCGAGGGTACTATTCCCCTTCAGACACTTAGAGCAGACATCGATTACGGCTTCGCAGAGGCCGACACCACTTACGGTAAGGTCGGTGTTAAGGTATGGATATATAAGGGCGAGATCCTTCCTTCGAAGAACAAGGATGAGGAAGTCGCAGAAGGGAGCGATGAATAATGTTAATGCCGAAGAGAGTAAAGCGCCGTAAGCAGTTCCGCGGTTCAATGACAGGTAAGGCGCTCCGCGGTAATCAGATCACCAACGGTGAATACGGATTGGTGGCTACAGAGCCCTGCTGGATCAAGTCTAATCAGATCGAGGCAGCCCGTATCGCCATGACACGTTATACCAAGCGTGGTGGTAAGGTATGGATCAAGATTTTTCCTGATAAGCCTGTAACGGCTAAGCCGGCCGAGACTCGAATGGGTTCAGGTAAGGGAACATTGGAATATTGGGTAGCAGTTGTTAAGCCGGGACGCGTAATGTTCGAGATCGGCGGTGTATCGGAGGATGTTGCCAGAGAGGCACTTCGTCTGGCAATGCACAAGCTTCCCTGTAAGTGTAAGATAGCTTCTAAAGCGGATCTGGAAGGCGGTGTAGCAAATGAAAACTAGTAAGTATATACAGGACTTAAACAGCAAGCAGACTACAGAGCTTAACAATGAGCTTACTGCAGCCAAGAAGGAGCTGTTTAATCTGAGATTCCAAAATGCTACCAATCAGTTAGACAACACGGCGAGGATCAAAGAGGTTCGTAAGAATATAGCACGTATTCAGACGATCATCACTCAGAAGGAGAAGGCGGCCAAAGCCGAGTAAAGCATTAGGTTGGCAGATTTGGAAAGGAGATAAACGTGGAAAGAAATTTAAGAAAGACACGTACCGGCAAGGTAGTGAGCAATAAAATGGATAAGACGATTGTTGTAGCGATCCAGGATAACGTTAAGCATCCTTTATACGGCAAGATCGTTAAGAGAACATATAAGCTCAAGGCACATGACGAGAACAACGAGTGCGGCATAGGCGACACAGTTAAGGTCATGGAGACAAGACCTCTGTCTAAGGACAAGAGATGGAGACTTGTAGAGATAGTAGAGAAAGCAAAGTAAGAAGGAGATTAAGTATGATTCAGCAGGAAAGCAGACTTAAGGTCGCTGATAATACCGGTGCAAAAGAACTGTTGTGCATCAGAGTTATGGGTGGCTCAACAAGAAGATATGCTAACATCGGTGATGTGATAGTTGCTACTGTCAAAGATGCAACACCAGGCGGCGTTGTCAAGAAGGGTGATGTCGTAAGAGCTGGTGTAGTTCGTACTGTTAAGGGGGCTCGTCGTAAGGACGGTTCTTATATCAAGTTCGATGAGAATGCTGCAGTTATCATAAAGGAAGATATGACTCCAAGAGGAACACGTATTTTTGGACCTGTAGCGAGAGAGCTTCGTGAGAAACAGTTCATGAAGATCGTATCTCTTGCTCCGGAAGTATTATAGGAGGTGTGGCATGGCAAGTTTAAAGATTAAGAAGGGTGACACAGTCAAGGTCATTGCCGGTAAGGATAAGGATAAAGAGGGCAAGGTTATCTCTGTAGATCCTAAGAACGGTAAGATAACCGTTGAGGGTGTGAACCAGGTTAAGAAGCATACCAAGCCTTCTATGGCCAATCAGAATGGCGGTATCATCACAATGGAGGCTCCCATTGATGCGTCTAATGTGATGTACGTTCACAATGGCAAGCCTACCAGGATTGGTTTTAGGATCGAAAAAGACAAGAAGGTTCGTTACGCCAAGAGTACAGGCGATACGATCAAAGACTAATCTAAGGAAGGAGGACATTATTTCGTGAGCAGACTAAGAGATCAGTACAACGATGAGATCGTTGATGCGTTAATGAAGAAATTCGGATATAAGAATAAGATGCAGGTTCCCAAGCTTGACAAGATCGTTGTCAATATGGGTGTCGGCGAAGCTAAGGAGAATGCCAAGGTGCTTGAGGCTGCAGCAGGAGACCTTGAGACTATCACAGGTCAGAAGGCAGTGCTTACCAAGGCTAAGAACTCAATAGCCAACTTCAAGATCCGTGAGGGAATGCCTATAGGATGTAAGGTAACATTACGTGGCGAGAAGATGTATGAATTCCTGGATCGTCTTGTGAATCTCGCTCTTCCCAGAGTACGAGACTTCAGAGGTGTTAATCCCAACTCCTTCGACGGAAGAGGCAACTACGCACTTGGTATCAAGGAGCAGATAATCTTCCCTGAGATCGAGTATGATAAGGTGGATAAGGTCAGAGGTATGGACGTTATCTTTGTTACTACAGCTAAGACAGACGAAGAGGCCAGAGAACTGCTGACACAGTTCGGTATGCCCTACGCAAGAGCATAGGTATTAAGAAGGAGGTAAAGATGGCAAAGACATCTATGAAGATTAAGCAGCAGCGTAAGCCCAAGTTCTCTACCAGAGAATACACACGTTGCAATATATGCGGTCGTCCGCATGCGGTACTTCGTAAATATGGCATCTGCAGAGTATGCTTCCGTGAGCTTGCATACAAGGGACAGATACCGGGCGTTAAGAAGTCAAGTTGGTAAAGGAGGCAAAATCAATGACAATGAGCGATCCTATTGCAGATATGCTTACAAGAATACGTAATGCTAATACTGCAAAGCACGATACAGTAGACGTTCCATCGTCTAAGATGAAGCTGGCAATTGCGAACATTCTTTTAGACGAAGGATATATAGAGAAGTATGATATGGTAGAGGACGGTAACTTTAAGACCATTCGCATCACACTTAAGTATGCGGACAATAAGAATGAGAAGATCATCACAGGTCTTAAGAGGATCTCTAAGCCCGGTCTTAGAGTATATGCCAACAAGGACGAGCTTCCCAAGGTACTGGGCGGTCTCGGAACTGCTATAATCTCTACTAATCAGGGAGTAATCACAGACAAGGAAGCAAGAAAGCTTGGCGTAGGCGGAGAGGTTCTTGCATTTATCTGGTAAGGAGGTACGGGCATGTCACGTATAGGAAGAATGCCAATCGCCATTCCGGCAGGTGTAACTGTCGAGGTGGCAGAAAATAACAAGGTCACTGTTAAGGGACCTAAGGGAACACTTGAGAGAATACTTCCCTCAGAGATGGAAGTAAAGGTAGAAGGTGCTGAGGTTGTAGTAAGCAGACCTAACGACCTTAAGAGAATGAAGAGTCTTCACGGACTTACAAGAACACTTATCAACAACATGGTAATAGGTGTTACAGAGGGTTATGAGAAGAAATTAGAGGTAAACGGTGTCGGCTACCGTGCAGCTAAGCAGGGCAAGACACTTACACTCTCACTTGGTTATTCACACCCTGTTGAGATGACCGATCCCGAAGGTATAGAGACTGTACTCGACGGACAGAACATCATCATCGTTAAGGGTATTGACAAAGAGAAGGTAGGCCAGTTCGCGGCTGAGATCAGAGACAAGAGAAGACCTGAGCCTTATAAGGGTAAGGGTATCAAGTATGCCGATGAGACCATCAGACGCAAGGTTGGTAAGACCGGTAAGAAGTAATATAAGGAGAGTGAACAATGGTTAGTAAGAAATCAAGACAAGAAGTTCGTGCTAAGAAGCACTTAAAGACACGTAACCGTTTCAGCGGTACAGCCGAAAGGCCGAGACTTGCAGTGTTCAGAAGTAATGATCATATGTATGCTCAAATTATAGATGATGATGCTGCCACAACGCTTGTAGCGGCAAGCACGGTCGAGAAGGAAGTAAAGTCTGAGCTTAAGAAGACTAACGATGTCGAGGCTGCAGCATATGTAGGAACGGTCATAGCCAAGAGAGCACTGGAGAAGGGCATTAAGGAAGTCGTATTCGACAGAGGCGGTTTCATATACCAGGGCAAGATTAAGGCATTGGCAGATGCGGCAAGAGAAGCCGGTCTGGAATTCTAGGAAAGGAAAGATAACATGAAACGTACTATCATAGATACAGCAAACATGGAATTAACCGAAAAGGTTGTCTCTATCAAGCGAGTAACCAAGGTTGTCAAGGGTGGTCGTAACATGCGCTTCACTGCCTTAGTCGTAGTAGGAGACGGAGCAGGACACGTAGGAGCAGGTCTTGGTAAGGCTACCGAGATCCCTGAGGCTATCCGCAAGGGTAAGGAAGATGCCATCAAGAATATGGTAACCGTTGCACTTGATGAGAACGGTTCGGTAACACATGATTATATGGGCAAGTTCGGTTCTGCAACAGTTTTGCTTAAGAAGGCTCCCGACGGAACAGGTATCATCGCCGGAGGTCCCGCAAGAAACGTGTGCGAGCTTGCAGGAATCAAGAATATACGTACCAAGTCGCTTGGTTCAAACAATAAGCAGAATGTAGTACTTGCTACCATCGCAGGCTTAAGTGAGCTTAAGGACCCTGCTGAGGTGGCTAAGATGCGCGGCAAGTCCGTAGACGAGATTATGGCATAGGAGGTAAACTAAAATGGCAGCAAAGAAACAGAAAATGCTGAAGATCACACTCATTAAGTCTCCTATAGGTGCTGTTCCCAAGAACAGGGCAACCATCGAGGCTATGGGGCTTAACAAGCTTAATAAGTCTGTATTATTACCGGACAATGATGCTACCCAGGGTATGATCCGCAAGGTCGGATATATGCTCAAGGTAGAGGATGCAGAATAATAAAGGAGGTAAAGGCAATGGAATTATCTAACCTTAAGCCTGCTGAGGGCTCTAAGCACAGTGATAATTTTAGAAGAGGTCGCGGACACGGCTCAGGCAACGGCAAGACAGCCGGCAAGGGTCATAAGGGTCAGAAGGCGCGTTCAGGCGCACCTAGGATCGGCTTCGAGGGTGGTCAGATGCCTTTGTACAGAAGACTTCCCAAGCGTGGCTTCACTAATCGCAATACAAAAGAGATCGTAGCGATCAATATAGGTGATCTTGAGAGATTCAGATCAGGCTCGAATGTAACAATAGAGAAGATGTTAGAGGTTGGTCTTATCAAGGATCAGGCAGACGGAGTAAAGATCTTAGGAAACGGAGAACTTACTAAGAAGCTCAATGTTAAGGCCAATGCTTTCAGCGCATCGGCTAAGGAGAAGATTGAGGCACTTGGTGGAACAGTAGAGGTGATCTAATGTTTACAACACTTAAGAATGCGTTCAAGATCAAAGAGATCAGGAATAAGCTGCTCTACACTCTGGGAATGCTCATTGTGATCCGTCTCGGCTCACAGTTGCCGGTTCCCGGTGTGGACAGGACTTATTTCGCAAGATGGTTCGCCGCACAGAGCGGAGATTCATTCAACTTCTTTGATGCTTTCACGGGCGGTTCCTTCCTGAACATGTCCGTATTCGCATTGAACATTACTCCTTATATCACATCTTCCATCATCATGCAGCTTATGACTATAGCTATTCCTAAGCTTGAGGAGATGCAGAAGGAAGGGGAGGACGGACGTAAGAAGATTGCGTCGATCACACGTTATGTGACAGTAGGCTTAGCTTTGATCGAGTCGACAGCCATGGCGATAGGCTTCGGAAGAAGCGGTCTGTTGGAACAGTTCAATGCTTTGAATGTGATCACCGTGATCACAGCTCTGACCGCAGGAAGTGCAGTGCTTATGTGGATAGGTGAGCGAATCACGGAAAACGGTGTGGGCAACGGTATATCCATAGTCCTCATCATCAACATTATCTCGCGTATACCGCAGGATATGGCAGGACTCTATGAGCAGTTCGTTAAGGGTAAAGCGATCGCACTTGCAGTACTCTCTGCAGTGATCATAATCGCTATAATCGCAGTAATGGTAGTGCTCGTTATCGTACTTAATGACGGTGAGCGCAGGATTCCCGTACAGTATGCGAAGAAGGTACAGGGACGCAGGATGGTAGGCGGCAACAGCACACATATCCCGCTTAAGATCAATACTGCAGGTGTTATCCCCATAATCTTCGCAAGCTCACTTATGGAGTTCCCGGTCATCATCTGTTCGTTGCTTAACGTAAATGCTACGGGAGTCGGAGCCGAGATACTTAAGGGCTTAAGCTCAAGCAACTGGTGCAGGATCAATACCATCAAGTATTCTTGGGGTCTTGTGCTCTATGTGGTGCTGGTACTTTTCTTCGCTTACTTCTATACATCCATCACCTTCAATCCTACGGAGGTGGCTGACAATATGAAGAAGAGCGGAGGATTCATTCCGGGCATCAGACCCGGTAAGCCTACGAGTGATTACTTAAGTAAGATCCTCAATTATATCATCTTCATCGGTGCTTGCGGACTTACGATAATAGGTATATTACCCTTTGTGTTCAACGGGTTGTTCAATGCAAGTGTCTCTTTTGGAGGCACGAGCCTTATCATCATCGTCAGCGTAATCTTAGAGACCATCAAGCAGGTGGAATCTCAGATGCTTGTAAGGAACTACAAGGGATTCTTAAATGATTGATAACGGAAGGCGTATGCTTTTCGAGGCTGGGCAAGACAGTGTCAAAGCTGTCTTGTCCATTTCGGGGTTAATAAGGAAGATTCAGAACGGAGAATGATTATGAAGATAATAATGCTTGGTGCACCGGGTGCCGGTAAGGGTACTCAGGCCAAAATGATCGCAGAGAAGTACAAAATTCCCCATATATCAACAGGGGATATATTCAGAGCCAATATCAAGGAAGGAACAGAGCTTGGCAAGGAAGCCAAGAGCTATATGGATAAGGGAGCGCTGGTTCCTGATGAGCTTACGGTCAAGATATTACTTGACAGAGTAGCCAAGGATGACTGTAAGAACGGTTACGTGCTCGACGGCTTTCCGCGCACGATCCCTCAGGCAGAGGTCTTGGAGGAAGCGCTTAATAAGCTCGGAGATAAGGTGGACTACGCTATAGACGTGGATGTGCCGGATGAGAATATAGTCAGGCGTATGGGCGGAAGAAGAGCCTGTGTGACTTGCGGAGCCACATATCATATAGAGCATGTACCTCCGAAGCAGGAGGGCATCTGTGATAAGTGCGGAAGTGAGCTTATCTTAAGGGATGACGATAAGCCGGAGACAGTAAGCAAGAGACTTAAAGTATACCATGAGCAGACTCAGCCTCTCATTGACTTCTATACTAAGAAGGGCATCCTTAAGACGGTAGACGGAACAGTGGATATGATGGATGTATTCGCTGCCATAACAGACATCTTGGGTTAGGACGGAGGAGAAAATGGCGATTTCTATCAAATCGGAACGTGAGATACAGCTAATGCGTGAATCCTGCAAGCTGCTTGCCAAGGTTCATGATGAGATGGCTAAGATAATAAGACCGGGGATCTCAACATACGATATAGACAAACTCGGTGATTCGCTTATAAGAGGATTCGGGTGCGAGCCGAATTTCCTTAATTACAACGGTTTTCCCGCAAGTATCTGTGTATCGGTCAATGAAGAGGTGGTACACGGCATACCGAATAAGCACAGGATACTGCAGGAGGGTGATATAGTAAGTCTTGACTGTGGCCTGATATATAAGGGATATCACTCCGATGCGGCAAGGACATATGCGGTCGGTGAGGTAAGCCCTGAGATACAGCAGCTTATGGATGTTACGAAGCAGGCCTTTTTCGAAGGGATCAAATTCGCCAAGGCAGGCAATCATCTCTTCGACATATCCAATGCCATAGACGATTATGTGTCAGGCTACGGCTATGGAATAGTGAGAGAGCTTGTAGGACACGGTATCGGCACACATCTGCATGAGGACCCGCAGATACCGAACTTTAAGCAGAACAGAAGAGGGCCTAAGCTGCTTCCGGGAATGACACTTGCCATAGAGCCCATGATCAATCTAGGAAGAGCGGATGTAGAATGGCTTGATGATGACTGGACAGTAGTAGCCGAGGACGGACTTCCCTCAGCGCATTATGAGAATACGATACTCATAACGGAGGGTGAGCCGGAGATACTGACTATATTGTAAGAGATACACAGCCGTCATTAAGACACTGGGTTAAGCACAGGAATGGAGAGAAAATGTCTAAAAGTGATGTAATTGAGATTGAAGGTACAGTTGTAGAGAAGCTTCCCAACACCATGTTCAAGGTGGAGCTTGAGAACGGACATGTGGTTCTGGCACATATTAGCGGTAAGCTTCGTCAGAATTTCATAAGGATACTTCCCGGAGATAAGGTGACTTTAGAGATGAGTCCCTATGATCTGTCTAAGGGAAGGATAATCTGGCGAGATAAGTAAAAAAATTGTTTACAAAGCATATATGCTTTGATATAATGGTAAACGGACTTTTTATGGAACTAGGTAGAAAGGAGGTCTAAGATATGAAGGTTAGATCATCAGTTAAGCCGATTTGTGAAAAGTGCAAGATCATTAAGAGGAAGGGTTCTATCAGAGTTATCTGCGAGAATCCCAAGCATAAGCAGAGACAGGGTTGATATAGGTTGAATCATATTATATATGAAGAGATTCTATTGATACCGAGAATGCTATGTGAAGGCACATACACAGTATCGGACAAGGCCATAGAGGTCATATAGTGACCGGACGGCCGGGTAAGAGTTCCTTGCCCCAATCAATCAGAACAGAGTGCCGGCAGTATCGGACTGTCAGGCAAGAAGGAGGAAAAAATGGCTCGAATTGCAGGTGTAGACCTACCAAGAGACAAGAGAGTAGAGATCGGTCTTACATATATATATGGTATTGGCCGTGTAAGCTCTAACAAGATCATTGAGAAAGCTAAGGTTAACCCCGACACGCGCGTAAGGGATCTTACGGATGATGAGGTTAAGAAGATCAGCGAGATCATTGAGAATGAGTATATGGTAGAGGGTGATCTCCGCAGAGATGTTGCTCTTAATATCAAGAGACTTCAGGAGATCGGTTGCTACAGAGGAATCCGTCACAGACGCGGACTTCCCGTGCGCGGTCAGAAGACCAAGACCAATGCGCGTACACGTAAGGGTCCGAAGCGTACAGTAGCTAATAAGAAGAAGTAAGTAAGATTTTTCTTACTGTCAGGGACGAAACAGGCATTACGTCTGTGGAAGGTTGACATTGTCCCTCTATACGTGGTTCGTATAGGTCAATAGGAAGAAAGAGGTAATATAATGGCAGCAAAAGCAGTAAAAAAGGTAACAAAGAAGCGTGTCAGGAAGAATGTCGAGCACGGACAGGCACATATTCAGGCTTCATTCAACAACACCATCGTGACTCTCACAGACGATCAGGGTAACGCATTGAGCTGGGCAAGCGCAGGCGGACTTGGATTCAGAGGATCTAAGAAGTCTACACCTTATGCGGCACAGATGGCTGCAGAGACAGCTACCAAGGCAGCCTTGGTACACGGACTTAAGAAGGTCGATGTATTCGTTAAGGGTCCCGGTTCAGGACGTGAGGCAGCGATCAGAGCTTTACAGGCAGCAGGACTTCAGGTTGAATCTATTCGTGACGTAACTCCGGTTCCTCACAACGGATGCAGACCTCCCAAGCGTCGCAGAGTGTAATGTAAAGCTTATATAGTGTGATAAAGACATGGAGGAAGGCCGGCGATTCGCATATATGCGACTCACGCCAAGCGGAGAGCTTACGTGGGGCCACCGGAGGGCAGTGCCTTTCGGTACAGGCTGTAAACATAATTTAAAAAGGAGATTAAAATGGCAGTAGATCGTACACCGGTGCTTAAGAGATGCAGATCACTCGATCTTGATCCTGTATTCTTAGGCTATGATAAGAAATCTAACAGACAGAAGACACATGGTAATAAGAAGATGAGCGAATATGGCTTACAGCTTCGTGAGAAGCAGAAGGCTAAGTTCATCTACGGAGTTTTAGAGAAGCCTTTCCGTAACTATTATGAGAAGGCTGAGAGAATGAAGGGCATGACAGGTGAGAACCTTATGGTCTTACTTGAGAGCAGACTTGATTCGGTAGTGTTCAGAATGGGATTCGCAAGGACACGTAAGGAAGCAAGACAGATCGTAGATCATAAGAATGTTACCGTTAACGGTAAGGTCATCAACATTCCTTCATATCAGATCAAGGCAGGCGATGTCATAGAGATCAAGGAGAAGTCAAAGTCGCTTCAGAGATATAAGGATGTGGTTGAAGTAACAGGTTCACGTATAGTTCCTGAATGGATGGATGTGGATATTGAAGGCCTTAAGGGTACAGTGAAGAATCTTCCTACAAGAGAGATGATAGATGTACCTGTAGATGAGATGCTTATCGTCGAGTTGTATTCTAAGTAATACCATAACGGAGGAAGTTAGATGTTCGATTTTGAAAGACCAAATATTGAGATTGTACAGATGTCTGAGGACAAGAAGTATGGCAAGTTCGTGGTTGAGCCTTTGGAGAGAGGATACGGTATCACACTGGGTAACTCACTTAGAAGGATCATGCTTTCATCACTTCCCGGAGCAGCAGTAAGCCAGGTTAAGTTCGATGGTGTATTGCATGAGTTCTCATCAATCGAAGGTGTTAAGGAAGATGTTACTGAGATAATCATGAACATCAAGAGCCTTGCAATAAGGAATAACAGCGAGAGCAATGAACCCAAGACGGCAGTCATCGAGTTCGAGGGTGAGGGTGTAGTTAAGGCATCGGATATCAAGGTTGATTCCGATATAGAGATACTCAATCCCAATCAGACTATCGCTACATTAAGCGGCGGCAAGCTCTATGTAGAGCTTACCATAACCAAGGGCAGAGGTTATGTATCTGCCGACAAGAACAAGAATGAAGACCTTCCGATAGGCGTGATAGCAGTAGATTCCATCTATACACCCGTTGAGAGAGTCAACGTGACCGTTGAGAATACCCGTGTCGGTCAGATCACTGATTATGACAAGCTTACACTTGATGTATCCACCAACGGTACCGTAACACCCGATGAGGCGGTTAGCCTTGCAGCCAAGGTGTTAAGCGAGCACTTAAGCCTGTTCATAGACCTCTCTGACGCAGGTGAGAGCCTTCAGGTAATGGCCAAGAAGGAGAAGGACAGCAGCGAGAAGACGCTTCTTGTAATGAGCATAGATGAGCTTGAACTCTCAGTTCGTTCATACAACTGCCTTAAGCGCGCCGGCATCAATACGGTTCAGGAGCTTATCAACAAGACTCCGGATGATATGATGAAGGTTCGTAATCTGGGTAAGAAGTCACTTGATGAGGTTCTTGCCAAGCTTAATGAGCTGGGTCTTAAGTTAAGTCCTAACAAGAACTGACCAATATAATATATGTAACATATTAATAATACGGATCCGATAAGTCCGAAGGGCGCGGAACCCGCATCTTCCCCGAATCTGTAAGACCACAGGCGAGATTCAAAGATAAGGAGAGTAAAATGGCAAAGTACAGAAAGTTAAGCAGAACATCAGATCAAAGAAGAGCATTACTTAAGAATCAGGTAACAGCTCTGTTGTATAACGGTAAGATCGTTACTACCGAGGCTAAGGCCAAGGAAGTACAGAAGATCGCCGAGGGACTCATAGCTTTGGCTGTTAAGGAGAAGGATAATTTCGAGACAGTTACGGTTAAGGCTAAGGTTGCCCGTAAGGATAAGGACGGCAAGAGAGTTAAGGAAGAGAAGGACGGCAAGAAAGTAACCGTATACGATGAAGTTGATAAGGAGATCAAGAAGGATATGCCTACAAGACTTCATGCTCGCAGACAGATGCTTAAGACTCTTGTACCGGTCAAGGAAGTACCGAAGGAGGGCGCAGGCAGGAAGAAGAACACTAAGAATGTGGATATGCCGGCTAAGCTCTTCGATGAGATAGCTCCCAAGTATGCCACACGTAACGGTGGATACACAAGGATCGTTAAGATCGGTCAGCGTAAGGGTGACGGAGCAATGGAAGTACTGCTTGAGTTAGTATAACATATATACATTAAGCAAAGGATATGAGGTCTGACATACTTGTCAGACCTTTTTCTGAATACAGGGAAATGGGATAATACCAGTACAGGAGCGGAGTCTATGAGTCTGATCAGGATTAAGGACTTAAAACATGAGTATATAAGACGGGATGATAACGGCGATGAGATAGGCCGGATACCTGCGGTAGACGGTGTGGATATGGATGTCGCACAGGGTGAATTCATTGCAATACTCGGACACAACGGTTCCGGCAAATCCACCCTTGCCGCGCATCTCAATGCAATGCTCTTCCCTACGGAGGGGACGGTATGGGTAGACGGTAAGGATACGAAGGATACGGCTAATCTCTGGGATATAAGGGAGACATCGGGAATGGTCTTCCAGAATCCGGATAATCAGATAATCGGACAGGTCGTGGAAGAGGACGTAGGCTTCGGACCGGAGAATATAGGAATGCCGACCAAGGAGATATGGGAGAGAGTAGAGGAATCCCTTAAGACCGTGGGAATGTGGGAGTACCGTAAGCATTCGCCTAACAAGCTCTCCGGAGGACAGAAGCAGAGGGTGTCCATAGCAGGTGTCATAGCCATGCATCCCAAGTGTATAGTCTTCGATGAACCTACAGCCATGCTGGACCCAAGCGGCAGGAGAGAGGTAATACGAGCCGCCAGAGCCCTTAATGATGTGGAGAAGATCACAATCATCCTGATCACACACTATATGGAAGAAGTCATATATGCGGACAGAGTCTTTGTTATGGATAAGGGCAGGGTTGTGCTTTCCGGTACGCCCAAGGAGGTCTTCGCAAAGGGAGATGAGCTTAAAGGTCTTAAGCTGGATCTGCCACAGGTGACGGCTCTTGGAGATGAGCTTATAAAAAGAGGCTTCGATATCCCAAGGGGGATACTGACCTTAGAGGAGCTGACGGATGCGATAATGGCAATATGGGAAGGGAACTAACAGATATAGTAGTTGACTAAGATAGTCAACACAAGGTATTGATTATGTCATTGGAATTCAAAGATGTAAGCTATATATATGACGCGGACAGCAATATCCCGGTAAATGCGCTTAAGGATATCAACCTTGAGATTAAGGAGGGAGTATTCTATGCTCTTATCGGTCATACAGGTTCGGGTAAATCAACTCTTGTACAGCATATGAACGGACTTATGAGCCCTACCAGGGGCGAGGTGCTCTATAACGGCGTACCGGTTAGGGATAAGGATATGAACTTAAGAGAGCTTAGGAGTAAGGTCGGGCTTGTATTCCAGTATCCGGAGCATCAGCTTTTTGAGGTAAGTGTCTATGATGATGTTTGCTTTGGCCCTAAGAATATGAAGCTGCCGCCTGAGGAGATCAAGAAGAGGGCGGAGGATGCGCTTAGGCTGACAGGTGTGGATGAGAGCCTGTGGAAGCTCTCACCCTTTGAGCTTTCGGGAGGACAGAAGAGGAGAGTGGCCATAGCGGGAGTACTCGCCATGCAGCCGGAGATACTGATACTTGATGAGCCTACGGCCGGACTTGATCCGGGCGGAAGAGACGAGATACTTAAGCAGATAAAGCTCTTACATGAGAGCAGGAGAATAACCATAGTCCTTGTAAGTCACAGTATGGAGGATGTGGCAAGGTTCGTGGACCGTATAATCGTGATGAATAAGGGCTGTATAGAATACAATGATACGCCCGCCAATGTCTTCAGACACGTGGAGGAGCTTGAAGAGATGGGACTGTCAGCTCCAATGGTCACATATGTTATGAGAAAGCTGAGGAGTCTCGGATTACCGGTTAAGGATGATGTGATTACCGTATCCGAGGCTGCGGATGAGATAGAACAGGCACTTAGGCCATAAAGGAACGATATGAAGGAAAGGATCACACTCGGTCAGTATTATCAGGCTGACTCGGTTCTGCACAGGATGGACCCCAGAGTCAAGCTGACCGGTACAATTATATATATAGCGGCACTTTTTATGGCCGGTAATGTGTGGGGATACCTGCTTGCAACTGTGTTCCTTGTGACAGTGATAGTTCTGTCAGAGGTTCCGGTTAAGTTCATGCTAAGGGGAATGAAGTCCATTGCGCTCTTAATCGCCATTACCGTGTTCTTCAATCTCTTTATGACTCCGGGAGAGGTGTTATACAGCGTATGGAAGCTTAAGATCACCAGGGAGGGTCTGTATATCGCCGTAACAATGGCTATAAGGCTTGTCTATCTGATAATGGGGTCGAATATCATGACACTGACAACCACGCCCAACGGATTGACAGATGGCTTGGAGAGTCTGTTAAGTCCTCTTAAGGTATTGCATGCCCCGGTGCATGAGGTGGCTATGATGATGTCTATAGCTCTCAGATTCATCCCGATACTTATGGATGAGACGGATAAGATCATGAAGGCGCAGATGGCAAGAGGAGCATGCTTTGACGAAGGCAATCTGATAGAGAGAGCTAAAAGCCTTGTACCGCTTCTTGTACCGTTGTTCGTATCGGCCTTCAGAAGAGCGGGTGATCTGGCGCTTGCTATGGAGGCAAGATGCTACAGAGGCGGTGAGCACAGGACGAAGATGAAGCCGCTTCACTATGAATTAAGAGACTATGTGGGATATGCTGTTTTGGTGATACTGATAACGGCGGCGATACTTATAAGAGTATTGTGCTAAAGGTTATTCGACGATTCTTAGAAGGCATCTAAGATACTGCGGCGGACATGGAGGTCACTTTGAGAAAACCGGATGATAAGCTTATAAAAGGAATAATAGCAATAGCAGCTATAATAGTGATGGTGGCACTTATGGCGAGATATCTCGGCAGGAGTGAGACCCTTGCGGACTATGCTGCCAAGCACCCGGATGAACAGATAAGTGTATCGGTAAGCCCCGGTGTGACTGCCTATGTAAGCCCGGATGCGAACGAGGCGGAGGATATGACGCAGGGCGCAGGGAGTGAATAGGCATGAGGCGTATATTACTGACAGTTGCATATGACGGAACGGACTATCACGGATGGCAGCTACAGGATAATGGATCCACAATAGAGGGCGAGCTTAACAGAGCCATAAGCGAATTGACCGGTTCGGTCACTGAGGTCATAGGGGCATCACGGACAGATTCAGGAGTACACGGGCTTGGTAACAGGGCGGTGTTCGACACGGAAAGCAGTATACCTGCGGAGCGCTTTGGTCCGGCTATCAATACCTTCCTGCCGGATGACATCCGTGTCATGTCATCGACAGAGGTGTCAGCTTCATGGCACCCGAGAAAAGTCAGAACTGTCAAGACATATGAATACAGGATAGACAGGGGGAGGATAGAAAATCCTCTTATGCTGAGGTATGCGTGGCATGTATGGGGAGAACTTGACCTTGAGGCGATGAGAGCGGCGGCTGAATACCTTGTGGGTGAGCATGACTTCACAAGCTTCTGTGCTGCGGCAAGTCAGGTAGAGGATAAGACAAGGGAGATCATATCCATAGATGTGGAAGAAAGTGCGGCAGCAGGCGAACTGGTCATCAGAGTCAGAGGCTATGGCTTCTTATATAATATGGTGAGAATAATAGCCGGTACGCTCGTGACGGTGGGGCAGGGTAAGATCGCTCCCGAAGATGTCAGCGGGATACTGGAAGCCCGCGACAGGACCAGAGCATGCGAGACAGCACCCGCAAAGGGACTGACTCTGGTATCGATAGAGGATGTCTGACGGAATGAGCGATGCGGACGAGCCATGACATGCGTCTGCGGCAAGGCGGCAGAATAAGCTGCGCAAAGAGCACGATAATAATCATAGAAGATATGACTTTGTTGTGGTATCATATCAAAGTGAGCCGGTATGAACCGGTGACGGCTGCATGGGTCAAAGAAGGATAAGACACAACATACAGACATAACATACAAACATAGAGACAGAGTTAAGATTAAAAGGAAATGGAGAGAAAAATGAGCGAGATACCTTACAAGATATACCTTGAAGAGAATGAGATGCCGAAGGAATGGTACAATGTCCGCGGCGATATGAAGAAGAAGCCGGCACCGATATTGAATCCGGGAACGCTTAAGCCCGTGACCAAGGAGGAACTGTCCGGGATATTCTGCGAAGAGCTTGCAGAGCAGGAACTTGATGATACCTCTAGATTCATCGAGATTCCCGAAGAGATCAGGAACTTCTACAAGATGTATCGTCCTTCTCCTCTTGTAAGAGCATATTGCCTGGAGAAGAAGCTGGATACACCCGCTCATATATATTATAAGTTTGAGGGTAACAATACCTCGGGATCGCATAAGCTCAATTCGGCGATCGCTCAGGCATATTATGCCAAGAAGCAGGGTCTTAAGGGCGTGACCACGGAGACCGGCGCAGGTCAGTGGGGTACGGCGCTGTCCATGGCCTGCTCATACTTTGATCTGGACTGCCAGGTATACATGGTCAAGGTATCATATGAGCAGAAGCCTTTCAGACGCGAGGTTATGCGCACATACGGAGCCAAGGTGACACCGTCTCCTTCCATGAATACCGAAGTCGGCCGCAAGATCAATGCCGAGTTCCCGGGTACCACCGGAAGCCTTGGCTGTGCGATCTCAGAGGCTGTTGAGGCAGCTGTATCACAGGAAGGATACAGATATGTGCTCGGTTCGGTACTTGCTCAGGTACTTCTTCATCAGTCAGTCATCGGTCTTGAGGCCAAGGCTGCACTTGACAAGTACGGCATCAAGGCCGACATGATCATCGGCTGTGCAGGCGGCGGTTCGAACTTGGGCGGCCTTATCTCTCCATTTGCGGGTGAGATACTGCGTGGTGAGAATAACTATGAGATCATTGCTGTTGAGCCTGCATCATGCCCTTCACTCACAAGAGGCGTATATGCTTATGACTTCTGTGATACGGGTAAAGTATGTCCGCTTGCCAAGATGTATACTCTCGGAAGCGGCTTTATCCCTTCAGCCAACCATGCAGGCGGATTAAGATATCACGGAATGAGTTCCATCGTATCGGAGCTCTACGATCAGGGTATCATAAGTGCAAGAAGTGTTGAGCAGACGGCTGTATTTGAAGCAGCGGAGATGTTTGCGCGTATAGAGGGTATACTTCCGGCACCTGAGTCAAGCCATGCTATCAGAGTGGCCATAGATGAAGCTCTTAAGTGCAAGGAGACAGGCGAGGAGAAGAACATTGTATTCGGTCTTACGGGAACGGGTTACTTCGATCTTGTTGCTTATCAGAAGTACAATGACGGCGAGATGAGCGACTATATTCCTACCGATGAGGACCTTAAGAAGTCAATTGATATGCTTCCCAAGGTGGAAGTGTGATCTGCTGTATTTATATATGACAAATCAAACGGGCAGCGGCCGGCTGTCCGTTTTGTTTACTCCGCTGATAAAAAGGGTAAAAACAGGCGAAAAACCAGACAAAAGTTGTTGACACACCCCCCGTGTGTGTCGTATAATCGTACAGTGTGACCGTCGGATGGAGGGCGGTCTTTGGCGTGGAGAAAAGTCAATAGCCCCGATTTTTCCATACGTCCGCATATATGTAACATAAGAGATTAAGCAAAGGAGATACATATGAAGACATTCATGGCCAACCCTGATAAGGTTGATAGAAAATGGTATGTAGTGGATGCCGAAGGTCAGACACTCGGCCGTCTTGCTTCAGAAGTGGCTAAGGTGCTTCGCGGCAAGAATAAGCCTATCTTCACTCCGCATGTAGATACAGGTGACTATGTGATCATCATCAATGCTGAGAAGGTAGCTGTAACAGGTAAGAAGTTAGATCAGAAGAAGTACTATCATCACTCTGATTATGTAGGAGGAATGAAGGAGACTACCTTAAGAGAGAAGCTTAACAGGAAGCCTGTAGAGGTTGTTGAGCTGGCTGTTAAGGGTATGCTTCCCAAGGGACCTCTCGGAAGACAGATGTATAAGAAGCTTTTCGTATACGCAGGACCGGAGCACAAGCATGCAGCTCAGAAGCCTGAGGTATTAACATTCTAAGGATAAGAAAGGAGATATTGAAATGGCTAAGGCTAAGAAGAGTGCTCAGTATTACGGTACCGGAAGAAGAAAAAGCTCTATCGCCAGAGTATATCTGGTACCCGGTAAGGGCAATATAACAATAAATAAGAGAGATATCGATGACTACTTCGGACTTGAGACCCTTAAGGTTATAGTTCGTCAGCCTCTCACAGCCACCGATACGGTAGAGAAGTATGATGTTAAGGTCAATGTTAAGGGCGGCGGATACACAGGTCAGGCAGGTGCCATCAGACATGGTATCGCAAGAGCTTTACTTCAGGTAGATGAGGAGTTCAGACCTACACTCAAGGCAGCAGGCTTCCTTACAAGAGATCCTCGTATGAAGGAGCGTAAGAAGTACGGTCTCAAGGCTGCAAGACGCGCACCTCAGTTCTCAAAGAGATAAGCTGATAAAATTGATTTTTCAAAAACCCCCGAGTTTTTTGATATGTACCCAGAATCCTGGACACATATTTATGAATTAGGCGGAACATATGGATGCTATCCTGTATTGTACAGGTGGCATCCATTTTGTTTTTGCCTGAATT
>ODAI011272021.1_pt1 | contig 22464 bp, 13 predicted proteins | sample 1539321 | NCBI WGS metagenome assembly ODAI01 (sample SAMN02144231, study PRJEB22623) | gut metagenome | biome: sheep rumen | host: Ovis aries | place: New Zealand | reverse complement strand
GTGGGTAGTGATGGATTCGAACCACCGAAGGTGAAAACCAGCAGATTTACAGTCTGCCCCATTTGGCCGCTCTGGAAACTACCCAAAAGTATCATCTTTTATCCTTAAAATAAGGATTTTCCTCAAAGATGCTCCTATTTCAGATTAACTGAAACGGGTGCAAATTTAGGCATTTATTCCGAATTAAAGATTTTTTTTTGTTTTTTTTTTGTTGATTATAGTGATTATTTTATTTTGCCATCTGTTTGTTGGCCCGTTTTCCCTCCTCGAGGATGGGCTTGCGTGTATATTTTTTTCAGTTCTTCAAAAGTTGTATGTGTGTAAATTTGTGTGGTTCCAAGGCTGGCGTGTCCAAGCAATTCTTTTACGGCTTCTATTTCTGCACCGTTGTTGAGCATTGCTGTAGCGAAACTATGTCGCAGTATGTGTGGGCTCAGGTGTTCCGCAGTTGTCACTAAACTTAAGTTGTTCTTTACGATTTTTGTTACTTGTAATCTTGATATTCTTTTACCATTATTTAAAAAGAGAGCGTCATCAATGTTTTTATTTTCCGTTGCGCGACGGTTTATATAGTTTCTCAGTTCATGCTCAATTTCTGGACCGAGAGGTATGATCCGTTGTTTATTGCGTTTGCCGGTTACCTTCAGGGTATGTGCGGAAAAGTCTACATCGTTTACGTTCAGTCCTACTAATTCTGCCAGACGGATGCCTGTTGAGTAAAATGTCTGCAGGATAAGATGGTCTCTCTGTCCTTGGTAATTGTCAGGGAAGTTTATTTGGTCTAAGAGTTTGTCCATTTGACTCTCTCTGACGAATTTAGGCAATGTTTTTTTCTTTTTGGGTCCTGTTATTGTCGCTGTCGGGTTGTAGTTGATTTTTCCCCTGAGATACAGAAAACGGTAAAAAGAGCGAAGTGCGCTCAATCGTGTATTCACGGTTGTTGCCGCACTTCGCTTATCCATCAAGTTTACAATCCATTCGCGGATGTCGCCGCTTTGAATTGTTGTCCAATCTACGTTGTTTGCTTTTTCCTTTACGAACTTAGAAAATTCGCTTAAACTTTCCTTGTAACTTTCAACAGTCAGGTCGGAATAATTTCTTTCGGCTTTAAGATAATGTAGAAAATCTTCTTCCAACATATATATTCATCAGTGCTGTTTTCGCACCCGAACATATAAAGAAAGCCTTAAGCGTTTCGCAATTATTCTTCGTTGCGATGGAGAGCCTGTATGTAGATGGCGTGTTCTTTGGCCAAGCGTTTCTTTACGGAAGGTTTGTCAAATTGCTGACGCGCACGTAATTCTTTTACAACGCCAATTTTCTCATACTTTCTCTTGAATTTCTTCAACGCTCTTTCGATGTTCTCGCCTTCTTTAACCGGTACGATAATCATATTTTAATGTTTTTTATTTATAATATTTCGTCAATAGTGGGCGCAAAATTACTTAATCTTTTGGACGTGAACAAATTTTTTGCAAAGTTTTTTTTGTCTGTCGCCACGAACTTACTTTACGGCATCTGCCAGTATCTTTATGCCGTTAATGATTTGGTGTCTTGAGTCAGGTGTGTCTTCTGTCGGTACCCATGGTGCGAGCATGAATCCTTTAAGAAGTTCTTTGGAGATGTTCTCGCGGCAGAATTTCACGAGTTTGCCCATGACATCATCTGCGCCGATATTAAGTTGTTTGCGGACGCTTCCTACCCAGTTGGTACCGCAAGGCACTTGGTCAAAACCTGCCTTGTCCAGTTTGAGGAACATCTCGAGGCGGGTAAAGTCTTTTGTCTTATTGGTTTTTAAGTCGAATCCTCCGTTTCGGCTGTCGTAGAACCAATTTTGCTGCAGTACGCTCTTTGGACAGCGGTCGCAGAATTCCTCGTGCTCCCAGCCGAAATCACTCCACATCCAAGGACGGACGCCGTGTTTTTCTATGGTGTTGACGATGTGCAGGAAGTCTTTCCACCAGAATTCGCCTTTACGGGCGCAGATGTACTGATAACCCCAATTGATTTGCGATATTGCATTTTCTTCGTCATATCCGATGTGGAAGAACCGTGGATGGTTAAAAATTTCAATGACATCGCTGATGACATCCTCGCACATGCGATAGTATGGTTTGGAGGAAATCATGTGAGTGTATTCTCCCATCCAGCCGTTGTGTGTTGTTGAGAAATTCAGTTTGGGTACTACTTCGATGCCCAGTTTATTGATTCTCTCTATCTCTGCCTGCATTCTGTCAATGCTCCAAGTGCCTTCTATTGCCAGCTCGGGGTGGCTCGGCAGAAACAGGCCCTCACCCAAGTCAATGACGACCATATTTATTCCTAATTCCGCCATTTTGTTAATGGCGTCATTCCATAGCTTGTCATTGCAAATGAGTTTGAAGTCGGCTTTTTTTGTTATAGTTTCTGAAGCTTCCTGCGGAGTCTTTCCCATCATTATTGAAGGATAATCACACCACATGTTGTTACCCAGTTGCAGAAAGATGGCGCGGATGTCGCCCATTGGTGCTTCAAAGTTTTTTGACTTGAGATGCGGGATTTTCGTTTTTTTGTCTTTGGCATAACCTGTCCCCACACTCATGGCAGCCAGTCCGGCCGCAGCTTGTCCTATAAATTGTCTTCTGTCCATGTTATATATTGTTTGTAATTATTCATCCAGGCGGAAAACGATACGCTGGACACCATCCTGATAGCGGGTGCTGCTGATGCGGAAGTGTCCTATCTGAGCCGTATGCTCCACGTGTTGCCCCACGCACAGGCATTCGTCATAGTCTCCAATGTGGACGATGCGCACTTTCTCAGAGGCGTCATCGGGCAGACGGCTGAGGTCAAAGCGCTCACCCAGACTGCTCTTGTCAGCTATCTCCATCTGTACAGGTAAATCTGACACGATGATTTCATTGACTTTGTCTTCGACAGCTTTTATCTGCTCTTCCGTCAACGGGGCAGGCAGATGATAGTCCAACTTTGATTTTTTCCGTTCCACATGTGCAGAGAATGCTCTGCCGCAATGGAACATTTTGTCCATTGTACCGTTCAAAATATGCTCTGCGCTATGTGCGGGAGGATATTCGTCTTTGTTGTGCGCATTAAAAAGAGGCTCTTCCATATCTGTGTGGTTTCTCTTAAGGGGCTCATTGTTTTTACAAATGTACGATATTTTTTTGTGAACGGATAAACCGGACTGGATTTTTTTCATGTAGTCGGAACTCATGCTGAATTAGCGCGTGTGGCAGGTCCAGCCACTGCGTAAATATTTATGTTCCATCCCGTGGAATGTATGTTCCATACCATGAAATCTACGTTCCATCTGCCGGAATTTATGTTCCGGCAGATGGAATTAACGGAGCATCGCTATTATTCGTGTTCATGATTAAACCAATTTGTCTCCACGATTGTCTGCCGATGTTGTGCGTCATTGATATCCCATTGGATTGTGACCTGTTTTTCTTCGCCCGGCATTAAATGAAAATAGTTGTCACTGTAGATGACGGGTAAAATCTGTTGACCGTTCTTTTGTTTGAGATTGAGGCGTATCATCAGTGCGGCAATATTATCTGTATTTCGTATAGTGACATGTGCAAGTCCGGGTGCTGTGTCGGTGTGAATGTCCAGATGTGCGGGTCTGATTTGGCGTAAGGAGCTTAAATCACTGTTTTTGCGACTGCAGACATATTTATTTTGTGAAATGATATGATTTTTGCTGTCATGCAGTCGCAGGCAGAGTATAAAGGTTTCCGGCAGGTACGACGGGTACTCCACGGTGAAACAATTATGTGTCATATCGGGCTTCAGATTTAGCTTTTCTGTGCGTTCCCATAGGTTTTTCCCGTTTGTGTCACACAATTGAGCCTTTACTTCTACGTTTTGCTGGCTGTGGTCAAAACGATGCACAACTTGTACACTGTCTGTCAGCGCATTCCATTGTATGTGCGTCGGTTCGCAGGCCAGTTTGCAAGCAAAATAAGCTGCAGTGGGTTCCAAATAGTAATCGTAGGTCTGGAAAGAGAGGCTGGGCCATGCAGGGTGGCTCATCCAAAGCAGAAGACCGGAACGGGTCTGGTGATTGCTCTCGAACATAGCGCGGTAGCCGTCAAAGTTAATCCATTGCGCCCCCTCGCAAAATTGGCGTGCGTTGGCAGCTTTGCCGAAAGTTTGATAAACGAGGTCATTGAAAGTAGAGCATCGCTGGGCTCCTTGCTGCGTGAAATCGTGTATTCCCCAGATGTCGCCTTGAGGCCACCGGTCTTGCGGATACATCATGCGGCACAAACTTTCGTAAGTTGTCACGCAAGGCATTCCGCGTTCGGTATGAAATAAAGGTGTTGTCAGGCGGAAATAGTCTTTACGGGACAAAGCCCTGTACGGACCGTGGCCGCTTACTCCGTCATCAGCTGAAGATGGGATGTATGTTATTCCTGGGTGAATCTGACCGACATATTCATTTAGACTCTTGTTAAGAGATTGAGGCGGATATCCTTCGTTGCGTCCGCAGTATATACCTATACAGGCATGCTGACGTATGCGACGCAAATAGTCAAGTGCATTTGCGAGAAACATCTTATTGTCTGCCGGGTCAGGTCCGTCAGCCGGGCTGGCAAGCCAGAAATCCTGCCATACGACAATACCATAGCGGTCGCAGGCTTCGTAAAACTCCTTGTCACCAGTCTGGCCTACCCAATTGCGTATCATTGTGAAATTTTGCTCACGATGATAGCGGGCGGCAGCATCGTATTCACGTCTGCGATAATTGAGTTGCATCTCGCCAAATCCCCAGTTGCCTCCCAATGGTACAAACCGTTTTCCGTTGATAAATATACGCAGGTGGCTCATTGTGTCCCTATAATCAACCTGTCTCAGTCCTGCCATAAATCCGATAGAGTCGGAACAGATATTTTCTTGTTCAAAACTAAAGCCTGCCTGATGGAGATAGGGGGTTCCGTAGGTGTTTGGCCACCACAAGGGCATCCGCACTCCGGATAATTGTGAAAAATCTTCAGGCAAGAAGTGTTCTTCTCTTTCTTCTTGGCCATTCAGTGTAACGGTTTTTACGAATCGGATGTTTCCGATCCATCCATGCAATGTGCCCTGAATGGTAGAATCGGTGTTGTTTTTAAGGAAAACTGACGGGGTTAACGTGGCGATGGTGTCAGGCAATGCCAATTGTGTTGTAATCAAAGGGTCGCTGAGGCTTATGTCACCTGAAACTGAAAAATAGACATCGTCCCAGATGCCCATGTTGCGGCCTCTGACTGTAGCATTCCAGTCCCAGCCGATAGAGGCGTGAAACGTTGGATTATCCAAGCCGAGTATTCCGCCGTTGAGGTCGGGAAGTTGATAATTTTTCTCTTTGACCGAACCAAAATGAGCATTTGGCTCAATGCAAATTGCCAGAACGTTGATATCCTTTTTTAGTATTTGGGTAATGTCAACTTTGCTGCGTATGAAGGCACCACAGGTTTGTTTGATACGCTGTCCGTTAAGAAATATTCCGGCTTTCCAATTGATGCCGTCGAGATGAAGGAAAATGCGTCTTCCTTGCATCTCGGCAGGTATTGTGAATGTTCGGCGATACCAAAAAGGAGTATTGCAAAAATAGGATTCAGAGATGTGGAGCATGTCGTTGCTGATATTGGGATTAGGGACGGCGCCAACGTTAACGTATGAAGTCAGAACGGTACCGGGTACGGTGGCGATAATCCATTTTGAGGTGTTGATATCCTTGCGGCTCAGTTGTGTGCCATCGGGCATGCCGTTATATTGGCGCATCAAACGCCAGTCTCCGCCATTGAGGCTTATGCGGTTACCTGTTACTTTCTCTGGCTTATGCGGAATAGTATGCAGGCCTCCTGTACCGATGACCTCCAACTCGCTCAAACCATAAAAACCGCTACCGTCGTCTTGTGTCATATTGATGCGTACAAAGCGGCCGGTAGTGTTTATTTGAATAGTTTCTACAGGCAGATTGCCTTGTAGATGGCCGGCAGACTTCCATTCTTGTCCATTATCGGAAATCAGCACTTCTCCTTTGTTTGCGGGATGTATCCAGTGCAAATGTAACAGCTCTAATGCGGCTTGTGTGCCAAGATCCACACTAACCCATTGGTTTTCATTGGATGAAGCCATCCATGTACTGCTAAAGTGGCTGGAGGGTAAGATATTGGTTAATTCACCATGTTCGTCAAAAAATCTGACGGAATAAACGTACCAATAAGAGGCTCCATGCAGATTAAACGTAAAACGGATGCGGTCGGTCGTGACAATACTGGGTAACGTAAACGTGCATGAACCCTTGCGAACAGATTGCGTCGGTTGGTCTGTCTGCTTGTTAGGATCACTATGGGCTTTCTTGCTTTTGGGCACGCCAGGCAGGTTTTTACCTGATGCCGTGACTTGAGGATGGCTGTTATCGTTTGTATACATCTCCATCAGCCAACCGCCATGAGCCTTTTGTTCATCATAGATTACTTCATACTGAACCTCTACACGCAGAAATTTTAATTGATAATGATGTAGCCGATATTCTAAAAAGGCACTGTCACCCATTAAGATGTTTTTTGTGTATTTTCCACCGTCAATGGCATGCTCGCATATGTCACGCGACAACCGGCCTGATGGTGTGAATGTCTCAATAAAAGGAGGTTCGTCACGAGAGATGATACCATCGGTCAGCAACTGGGCTGTCAGGTTGTAATCCAGACTGGAGGAACTGCGTGCAGTTCGGTATAATGCAATGTTGCGTTTTTGTTGGTCTTTTACAAGAATGGGCGCAAAACATTCAGCGAGATTCCCTGGATATATTCCGATTCCTCTTGTCTGAGCGAGTATAGAGGGGATAGATGATATGTACAATCCTGCCGTGATCCACATGATAAATAATTTCCTAAACATGATGATATATTCTTTTATCGGTTCTGTATTATGTGTATAATTTACAAAAATACATAATTTAGTCATTATGATAGATATGAAAGAGTAATATTTACCAGTTGTTTAAGCGTTAGCACAGAATACGTTAAAAACAAAAGAAAACCGTTCAGTCTCCCAAAAAAAGATTGTATCTTTGCAGTTGTTTCTATACATAAAATATCAAAATAAAATATGGAATATAATTTTAAGGCTATTGAGAAGAAGTGGCAACGCTATTGGGTGGAACACAACACATACAAGGTTACAGAAGATACCGGCAAGCCGAAGTATTATGTACTTAACATGTTTCCGTATCCTTCAGGGGCGGGACTGCACGTGGGCCATCCGTTGGGATATATTGCCTCCGATATTTATGCCCGTGCAAAACGTCTGCAGGGATACAATGTGTTGAATCCTATGGGCTATGATGCATATGGTCTGCCAGCTGAGCAGTATGCCATTCAGACCGGACAACATCCCGAGAAAACGACGTTTGCCAATATAGACCGTTACCGTGAACAGTTGGACAAGATAGGTTTCTGCTTTGACTGGGACAGGGAAGTACGCACATGTGACCCTAAATATTACCACTGGACCCAATGGGCGTTTCAAAAAATGTTCAATAGTTTCTTCTGCAATAAGTGCCAGAAGGCACAGCCGATAGAAAAACTTATCAGTCGTTTTGAGGAAAAAGGTTCAATAGGCATTGATGTGGCTCAAACAGAGCAAATAGACTTCACTGCGACGGAATGGAATAATATGGATGACAAGCAGAAGTCTGACACTCTGATGAATTACCGCATAGCTTTTCTGGGTGAGACAATGGTGAACTGGTGTCCAGGCTTGGGAACCGTATTGGCAAATGACGAAGTAGTGGATGGCGTCTCGGTAAGAGGTGGGTATCCCGTAGAGCAGAAGAAGATGCGGCAATGGTGCCTGCGTGTGAGCGCATATTCTCAAAGGCTTTTGGACGGACTGGATACGATAGACTGGAGTGAGTCTATTAAAGAGACCCAAAGAAATTGGATTGGCCGTTCGGAAGGTACTGAAATGGAATTCCAGATAGCAGGTACGGATGAGAAGTTTACCATTTTTACCACCAGGGCTGATACAATTTTTGGCGTGACTTTCATGGTGCTGGCACCAGAGAGCGAGTTGGTGCAGACAACAACTACTCCGGAGCAAAAGGAAGAAGTTGAAAAATATATTGCTTACGTTAAAGGGCGCACCGAGCGTGAGCGTATGATAGATCATAAGGTTACAGGAGTGTTCTCCGGTTCGTATGCAATCAATCCGTTTACAGGCGAAAGCATACCGATTTGGATTTCAGAATATGTCCTTGCCGGCTATGGTACGGGTGCGATAATGGCAGTGCCGGCTCATGACTCGCGTGACTATGCGTTTGCCAAGCATTTCAACTTGCCGATTATTCCATTGATTGAAGGCGCAGATGTCAGTGAGGAAAGTTATGACGCCAAGGAAGGTACGGTTGTCAATTCACCCCGTCAGGGTGCAAAGCCGTATGTGGATTTCACTTTGAACGGGTTGAGTGTCAAGGAGGCTATAGCTGCTACAAAAGAGTATGTCACCTCACATCAACTGGGAAGAGTGAAGGTCAACTATCGTTTGCGTGATGCCATATTCTCACGTCAGCGTTACTGGGGTGAGCCGTTCCCGGTATATTACAAACATGGTATACCACAGATGATACCAGAAGAGTGTCTGCCTGTGCAACTTCCCCAGGTTGAGAAATTCCTACCGACAGAGACGGGCGAGCCGCCTCTTGGTCATGCTTCTGTATGGGCATGGGACGAGGTGAACAATAAGATTGTTGAAAACAGTAAGATAGATGATAAGACTGTATTTCCCATAGAATTATATACAATGCCAGGTTTTGCAGGCTCTTCGGCATATTACTTGCGTTATATGGACCCGCACAATGGTCAGGCGCTTGTTTCACCGGAGGCTGTGCAATATTGGAAGAGCGTAGACCTTTATGTCGGAGGTTCAGAGCATGCTACCGGACACCTGATTTATTCTCGTTTCTGGAACAAATTCTTATTTGACTTAGGTGTCAGTGTCACAGAGGAGCCGTTCCAGAAATTGGTAAATCAAGGTATGATACAAGGTCGCAGTAATTTTGTCTATAGAATAAAAGACACGAATACCTTTGTGTCTTTTGATAAAAAAGACCAATACGACGTCACACCTATTCATGTGGATGTCAATATCGTTTCTGCTGATATCTTGGACGTTGAGGCCTTTAAGAAGTGGAGACCCGAATATGCCACTGCAGAGTTTATCCTGAATGATGATGGTAAATATGTATGTGGTTGGGACGTAGAGAAAATGTCAAAGTCGATGTTCAATGTTGTTAATCCAGATATGATTATAGAAAAATTCGGAGCTGACACATTGCGTCTATATGAAATGTTCCTCGGTCCGGTAGAACAGAGTAAACCGTGGGATACTAATGGCATAGACGGCTGCTACCGTTTCTTAAAGAAATTCTGGAATTTCTTCGTTGGGCAGGATGGCAAACTCATCGCGACAGACAATGACCCTTCAAAAGAAGAACTGAAAGCGTTGCACACATTAATTAAGAAAGTGACGACCGATATAGAAGAATTCTCTTATAATACGTCAATCGCAGCATTCATGATATGTGTAAACGAATTGGTGAAACTTAAGTCAGCTTCCCGTAAAATAAAAGAACAGCTTACTGTACTCATTGCGCCATTCTGCCCTCACCTCGCAGAAGAGTTGTGGGAAATGTTGGGACACAAAACATCTGTATGTGATGCCGCATGGCCGGAATTGAATGAACAATATCTCAAGGTTGATACTGAGACCTTAGGTATTTCTTTTAACGGAAAGACTCGTTTTACAATGGACTTTGCCCCCGAAGCGACAAAAGAAGAAATAGAACAAGCTGTCTTGGCGGCAGAAGAGTCAAAGAAACATCTTGAGGGGAAACAGATAGTAAAAATCATAGTCGTTCCTCACCGTATTGTTAATATTGTGCTGAAGTAAAATATGCTAAATAAATTATCTGCCAATACTATATTAAAGAACCAGATAAAAGACTGGTTTTTCATAACGATAGGTATAGCCATATATGTGACAGGATATGTGGGCTTTCAATTGCCGTACCATATTACACCTGGAGGTGTGGCAGGTATATCTGCGATAGTATATTATGCGATATCCTTCTCGCCGCAGTACACATATTTGATTATCAACATCTGTCTTTTGTGTGTTGCGCTGAAATTGTTGGGCGTTAAATTCTTGCTCAATACGATTTTTGCCGTAGGCGTGATGACGGTCTTGATAGGTGCGGCACAAAATGTTATGATGGTAGATGGCGAGTTGCCGAAGGTATTAGGTGACCAGTCCTTTATGGCATGTGTCATGGGTGCGGCAATAGAGGGTATAGGACTTGGCATTGTGTTCCTGAATAACGGCAGCAGCGGTGGTACAGACATTTTGGCGGCATGCATAAACAAGTTCAGAGATATTAGTCTTGGAACGATATTGCTGTGCTGTGATATATTGATAGCGTCTTCAAGCTATTTGGTGTTTCATCAAATCGAATTATTGCTTTATGGCTATGTTTCCATGATTATAGAAACATCCATGCTTGACTATGTCATGAACCGCATGAGGCAGAGTGTACAGTTCTTTATTATATCCCAAGATCATGAGGCTATTGCGAAAGCTATCAATGAGCTGGGGCGTGGCGTAACCTTGTTGGATGCTAAAGGTTGGTACACCAGAAATGAGATGAAGGTCTTAATGGTTATGGCGCGTAGAAGAGAGAGTACAAACATTTTCAGAGCGATTAAAAACATAGACCCAAATGCCTTTGTATCTCAAAGCAAAGTAGTTGGTGTCTTTGGAAACGGATTCGACAGAATAAAAGGAAAGTGAGGCAGAAAGGAATTACAATAGTACCGACAGGCGGTTTGGCAAACAGAATGAGAGTGGTCATGTCTGCATTACATATTGCAGACGAGAAAACGAAAAATGTCCATATCGTGTGGCATGCAACGAAGGAATGTAATGCACGATGGGAAGATTTGTTTTTACCTTTCCCCCCAAAAAATGTCATCTTATCTGAAGGTATGCGTAAGAACAGCATAGCTTCAAAACGCAACCTGTGGTTGCCGAAGTTGTGTCGATCACGGGATTATGATAAGCAGATTGAGTGTTATAATCCTTCGGAAATGCCGATAGAGACACTATGTGACAAATATGATGCGTTGTACATTTCTACATGTTACGCATTGTGTGATTATGACTCCGGTCAGCTTAGCAAAATCTTCTGTCCCAAAGAGGAGTTGCAGAAAAACATAGCGAATGTGACATCACTATTTGCTGAGCATACCTTAGGCGTTCATATTCGTCGGAAAGATAACAAACAGGCTATCATGCATAGTCCGTTGTCAGACTTTCATCATCGTATGGACAAATATCTGGCAGAGTATCCTGATGCTAAGATATTCCTATGCACTGATGATGCGTCTGTAAAACGCCATTTTTGCCAGATATTTAAGGAAAGGATGATAACAACGGACGCAGAATTACAAAGAAACACACTGACAGGGATGCAGGATGCAGTGGTAGACTTGTGGTGTCTGGCAGCAACATCATTGGTTGTTGGCAGTTATTATTCTTCTTTTTCAGATACTGCGACAGAATTAGGCGGTCAGCCACTTGAAATCATAAATGTTTAAATAATGACAAAAATAGTTTTTGCGACAAATAATAGTCATAAATTGGCCGAGATAAGAGCAATGTTGCCTCAGGGGATAGATGTGTTAAGTCTGGCAGACATTAATTGTCATGTTGATATCCCGGAAACTGCAGATACGTTGGAGGGAAATGCTCTTCAAAAAGCACAGTTCATTTATGAAAATTACGGTTACGATTGCTTTGCCGATGACACAGGCTTAGAAGTTGACGCATTAGATGGTGCGCCAGGTGTTCATACTGCAAGATATGCGGGAGAACAGCATGACACAGAAGCCAATACAGACAAACTTTTAAGCGAATTAAAAGAAAAAAACAGTCGTCGTGCAAGATTTCGCACTATTATTGCGTTAATAGAGAAAGGAGAAGTTCATTTGTTCGAAGGAGTGGTTGATGGCGAAATTGCCACAGAGCGTCGCGGGGCAGATGGATTTGGATATGATCCGGTATTTATTCCGGAAGACACAGGTAAGACGTTTGCAGAACTGGGCGTATCTGTAAAGAATAAAATCAGTCACCGTGCCAGAGCTGTATGCAAATTGATGAATTATTTAAGAGGAAGAAAATGAGAAAAAACTTGTTGGTATGGATGATATTATTGTGTGCTTGCACGCAAATCCAGGCGTCAAATGAGTGGACTGCACACATGTCATATTATGATGTGACTAAAAGTATATATGCAAATGATAGGATATATGCTCTGGCGAGTGGTAGTGTGTTTTATTATACTCCAGAGAAGGGTATATATACAATGTCCAAATCAACAGGACTAAGCGATGTTAACATCTTGTATTTTGTGTACAACAAAGACTTGGCGCGTTTCATAATAGTTTATTCCAATTATAATATAGATATTCTTGAAACCGATGACAAAGTAATCAATATACCCCAATATAAAAATAGTTCTGTTCAAGACAAAACGGTAAACAATGTTTCTGTTGTAGGAAACAATGCATACCTGTCGACAAATTTTGGTGTGGTAGTTGTCAATATGGAGTTATGTGAGTTTTCCAATACGTATGACATAGGAAAAAAAGTAACGAGTATTGCATGTACAGAAGACTGCATCTTCGCGATGACAGAGGAAGGCGTGTACGCGGGACTCCGTAAATTAAATTTGTTGGATAAAAATAACTGGAAGCTTCTAACGGGTAGCCAGAACTTCATGTTGTTAAATTTCAATGAAGATATCTACGCATTCAAAAATGATGGCCTATATAGTTTTGATGAAGCAGATGGGACATTGCAAACATTAAAATCGGGTAATTACGTTTCTGTTAATCCGAATGGAGACAAATTAGTTTTGTGTGGTCCATCCGAGTTTGTGACGATGGATGCTGACGGCGTTTTTAAGTCTTATCCTTTGAATTCAGACTACATTTGGGCAAGTTGGGACGGTACATCTTTTTGGGCAAATCATCCTGAGGACGGCATACAATATGTTACTAATGAAAACGATGTGTTGCAAATAAAGGACGAACCGATAAAGGTTAGTGCGCCTGTCAGGAACTTATGTTACAAACTGTCATACACAAAAGACAACAGACTTTTAGTGGCAGGTGGTAGCTTAAATTATGTCGCGTTGTTTAATCCTGCGACAATCATGGCTTATGACAAAAACGGATGGACACATTTTGAGGACGATGAGGTCGGAGACAAGATTGGCCGACGTTTTGTTAATGTGACAGGTATTGCTCAAGATCCCAATGATGACACCCATCACTATATCTCGGCTGCATGTTGCGGACTCTATGAATATAAAGACGGCAAGTTCGTGAGATTATATGATTGTGACAACAGTCCGATTATGACCATTCGCCCGAAGACAATCAGTCAGAATTATAGGTTTTACGGTTGGACGACTGCGGTTACATATGACAAGGAGGGCAATTTGTGGTTTATGAACAATCAGGTGGATACAGTATTACATATCATAAAGCCAGACGGGCAATGGTTGAGTTATTATTTCCCGGAGATAGCAGGGTATCCGACGTTTGATAATATCTATTTTGACTCGCGTGGATGGGTATGGATTAATCATCGCCGCAAGACATCCGAACATAAACCAGGAATCTTTTGCTTGAATTATAATGGTACGGTTGATGACACAAGTGATGATGTGCATCGTTTCCAATCTAATTTTGACGGCGCTGATGATATTAATCAAGTGTATTGCGTTGTAGAAGATAAAGATGGTATAATGTGGATAGGAACAAGCCAGGGACCGTTTATCATTCGTGACCCTCGGACGTTTTTTGACGCAATAACTAATTTTGAACAGATAATTGTTCCGCGTAATGATGGCACAGATTACGGTGATTATCTTCTGTCAGGTGTTGCAATTACTGATATAGCTATTGACGGTGGTAATCGTAAGTGGTTTGCTACGGCTGGAAACGGAGTGTATTTGGTAAGTGCGGACGGCCTTACAACAATTCATCATTTTACAAAAGAAAACTCTCCGTTATTATCCAATACTGTGTATTCTATTGCTATAAATGGTGAAAGCGGTGAAGTGTTCTTCGGAACTGAAGCAGGTTTGATCTCCTATAAGTCGGATGCAACTAATCCGGAACCGACCCTGAATGCGCATAATTTGAAAGCGTATCCCAATCCTGTACGTCCTGAATATAATGGTAATGTAACTGTGACAGGCTTCACATATGATTGTGAGGTTAAAGTGGTAACAGTTGGTGGACAGTTAGTATACAAAGGAACTTCTGTCGGTGGTACATTTACCTGGAATTGTCGGACTAATACAGGAAAACGTGCTGCGTCTGGTGTCTATTATATTATCGGATATGACGATTCAGGCAATAAGGCAGCAACAACAAAAGTGCTTGTCATGAAATAAGTAAGTCGTTTGCGAACAAGAGCATCCGGTTTACGATGTTAACATCACTGACACCGCTGTCGAAGTCCAGTGTGAGAAACTTCAGAGACGGATAACAATCCCTTAGCTTTTTCTCTATTCCTTTTGAGATAATGTGATTGGCAATACACCCGAAGGGCTGTAAACTGATAACATGGTTTATACCATGTTTCGCCATTATGGAAACTTCTCCCGGAAGCAACCAGCCTTCTCCGAATTGCGCATTGAGTGAAACGATACCTGTGCTTTCCTTAGCGATGTCATAGATATCTGCAAATGGTGTATAATATCTGAAAGCAGAGCAATAGCTGTCATATTTTTGTATGCGGTGTTTAATTAAACCATATATGCTGCGTCTTAGCCATTGGGGTATGGATGCGCGTTCTACGAGGGAGGCGTGGTTGATATCAATGTTGACAAAAGCCTGTAGAAAGAATGGTGTGAGCAGCGGAGGCTCTATTTCGATGTTTTTTTCAATGAGCCATTCTGTAATGTTTCGCTGAGCATAGAAGTGGAATTTCAAGAAAATTTCGCCCACGATGCCTACTTTCTTTGTGTTTTTATCTATACATATAGCATCAAAATCCTTTGCAGCATCCTTGAGACAACGGCTAAGAGCCTTGTTTTGATTTTTTTCAATATATGTTTTAGCAAGGTCTAAATAATGGTTTTTAATTTGTGTCGCCAGTCCACGCTCTTTCTCTCTCGGCAGGGCAGCATAATACATTTTTGCCAGAGCGTCTGAGAACAAAATAGAGGATATGGCGATATTAATTATTTTTTTCCATTTGAATTGGAAGCCAGGCTGATCGCAGTAATTGCTGAAAGATAAAGAAATGACAGGTACGTTCTTAAATCCGGCATCAACCAAGGCTTTTTTTATTAATGAAATATAGTTTGTCGCACGACATTGTCCGCCTGTTTGTGTAATAGCAACAGCTGTAGTCTCAGGGTCATAGCATCCAGAGGTAAGGGCTTTAATGAGGTCTCCAATAATCAATGTGGCAGGATAACAAATCTCGTTGTTGGCATATTTCAGCCCTATGTCTCCCGAATCCTTATTACTCATCGGTAATACATCAAAGTCGTACCCAGAGAGCTTCATAAACGCTGGTATTAGCGGTGAAATGAAGGGCGTGAAGTAGGGAACTAAAATCTTTTTTCTTTTTTTGTATTCCTTACTACTATATATTTGTGTTGTTACAAAGGGTTGTGCTTTGCCATCCTCTTTTTGACTGAAGTGCAATCTGAGACTATCTACAACAGATCGTACGCGCAAGTTTAATGAGCCGATATTGCACACGTCATCAACTTTCAGTTGTGTGAGAGCTTTGTTATGCCTTTTTAACAGGGCATGTATCTCGTCCAGCATAAAGGCGTCAGGACCGCATCCAAAAGATGTCAATTCCACAAATTGCACATGTCGTCCTTGTTGGGCGGCCCATTTTGCAGCTTTAAGTATGTGCTCGGGATAAGACCATTGTGATACGAAATGCAAGTCGGAGATGTCAATAGCCTCATTTCTGACGATGTCTTCGGTGATTACGTCAACTCCCAAGGCACTAATCATATCAGCTATTTTATGCTGGATGAGCGGGTCTGTATGATATGGACGTCCTGCAAGCAAAATGACGAGTTTCCCTTTTTGATTGTTTTTCTCAAATACTTGCCTGTTGATTTGGGCAATGTTGTCTTCAAACTCTTTTTGAGCATCCAACGCTTTATAGAATGCTGCGACAGCAATTTTTTCGTTTATTCCTATTGAGGATAGATAACCAATGCATTCCTTCAAAAGGGCATGATTGTCTTTGAAAGTGATGGCTGGAGCGTCCAATGGTATTGTTATGTTCATGGAGTTGCGCAGGACATCCGAATATCCCGATACAATCGGGCAATTATAAGAATTTTGCCCTACATCCTTCTTCTCAAAAATTACATATGGGAAGAATATTCGGTCAACTTTTTTGTCTATAAGATTTAAGATGTGGCTGTGACAAAGTTTTGCCGGGAAACAGATATTATCAGACATCACATATTTAACTCCTTTTTCGTATAGTTGGTAGTTGGAGGCATCGCTAAGGATAACTTGTATACCACAGTGGGAAAAAAGTGTATGCCAAAAAGGATATTCTTCGTACATGTTCAGTACTCGTGGAATGCCTATCCTTAGCGTGGCATTGAGATTGGCTTCATACGAGCGTCCAAATAACAGTTTGTTTTTCTCTTCACAGAGATTTACCCCTACGTTATGAGTTTTCCCCTTGTTATTGAATACTTTCTCACATTTGTTTCCGGAATAATAAATCTGATTATGTGGGAAGGTATATTTATTGACCAAACATTGGTTTTCGCATCCCTTACATTGGATGACACGTGTCTGATATTGTGCGTTTTCCAGAACATCTTTCAACGTCAATTCCGTGTGGCCATGCGCAATGGCATATAATGCAGCGCCATATGCTCCCATGAGTTCAGGGCAATCACTTCGGTAGACTGTTTTCTGTGTGAGTATTTCCAATGCGCGACATACGGCGTCATTATGCATTGTCCCGCCTTGAACTACAATATTTTCTCCGAGTTCATCGTAGTTTTTTATCTTTAGAACTTTATAAAGACAGTTATTGATAACAGAATACGATAGCCCCGAAGCTATGTCGCCGACACTGGCACCTTCTCGTAGAACTTGCTTGACTTTGCTGTTCATGAAAACGGTGCACCGAGTTCCTAAATCGCATGGGTGTATAGCGGTACATGCTTCTTCTGCAAATTTTTCGTTGGTGAAACCGAGATTTTTTGCAAAAGTTTCTATAAATGTGCCACAGCCAGATGAACATGCCTCATTGATTTCAATATGGTTGATTACACCGTTATTAACGAAAATGGCTTTCATGTCTTGTCCGCCAATGTCTAAAATGAAACTGACGTCTTTGACGATTGTTTTAGCTGCTAAGAAGTGTGCGATGGTCTCAATAACTCCGTCTCCTAAATGGAAGGCAGTCTTGATAAGTTCTTCGCCATAACCTGTGGAGCAGCTTCCTTTAATGACGAGTTGTGTGTGATGTTTCAAGCACTTTTGCTGCAGTTCCTTTAGTCCTTCTCTTACGGTGTTGATGGGATTGCCATTGTTGGACCGGTAATAATTAAACAGTACTTCTTTTTTTTCGGTTATAACAATGATTTTTGTCGTTGTACTGCCGGAGTCAATGCCTAAGAATACTCCTTGCCTTCCTTCGATGAATTCGGCAGTTTTGACTTTATGAATCTGTTTGTCCTCTTTCCAGGATTCCAGTTGTTCTTTGCTGTTGAATAAAGGTTGTAAATTTTTTGCTCCAGTATATTTGAAGTGGTTTTCTGTCTTGAATATCGTTATGACATTATGTAGCTCTACAGGCGGTTCTTTTGTTTGAAGTCCATATAGGGCTGCTCCCCAAGCTGGAATCAAGTGACTATTCTCTGTCAGAACGATATCGTCGTCGTTTATTTGTAAATATGTTTTGAATGCATTTCGCAAGGCTGGAAGGAAAGTCAGTGGACCTCCACAGAACATAATGGGAGGTGTTATCTCGCACCCATGACTGAGAGTCATTACTGTTTGTACTGCTACGGCATGGAAGATTGAGGCGGAGATATCGGTAGAATCGATGTTTTTTGCAATTAGGTTTTGTATGTCAGTCTTGCAGAAGACACCACATCGTGATGCAATAGGGTAAATTCTTTTTGCTTGTAATGCTAAGTTGTTTAGTTCATTGTTACTTATACCAAGCAGTATTGCCATCTGATCTATAAAAGATCCGGTTCCACCGGCGCAATTGCCATTCATTCGTAGGTCAGTAGCTTCGTTCTCTCTGAAAAAAACGACTTTTGCGTCTTCTCCACCGATGTCTATCATGGTCTTTACCTCGGGATGTCGTCCCGCGACATATTTTGTGGCAGCGACTACTTCTTGTATAAAGGGGTATCCGTAATTTTCGGCAAATCCCATTCCGATAGAGCCTGTAATTGTAAGTTTCACATAGTCTGGATGATGGCATTCTTGTATGTTTTCTAAGAATAACAGTATTTTTTCACGAATTTGAGCGTTGTGTCGCTCGTATTTCGCAAAAACTATGTTATGCTTTTCATCAAGTGCTATTGCCTTGATGGTTGTTGAGCCGATATCGAGGCCTATGCTAATCATGGAGTCTTGCCTGGTTATGCAATTTTTTACATCATAATCGCTCCATTTCGGGTTAGATGCCAAAGTGGAGTTCTAAAACTATAGTTGCGGTTTATAAACTAATTTTTGAGTGCGCGTTTATAGCGTTTCTTGTTATCCTTATAGATTTTCAAAACTTTTTCAGGTTCGTTTGTTGTGATATAGTTGAACCCCTGACTAAGGAAATTGTCAATTTCTGCATAATCGTTTACTGTCCAGACATTTAAGTGTACTCCCATTTTCTTAAATTCCGGCAGCCACTCGGGATGTTTTTTATACTGTTGGTCTTGATAATCCAAACATTTCAGCCCTTTTTGTTTTACGCTTTCAGGGCTGCATTCGGGCAAATCTTTTTTATATGAGCCGAGATAAGCCATGGGAATATCTGTGATGGGCGATAAAGCTTCTATTGCAGGCAGATAGCCGAACAGATATTCAACACGTTTTTGCAAACCGCGGTCACAGACCATCTTGTGGATAGCTTTAGCCAGTTGGACAGTGCGGGGCTTGTCTTTGACGAAAGTTTTCACGTCAATAATTATTTTGGTGCGTTTGAATTGGCTGACATAATCAAGAAATTCTCCCAAAGTGGGTATTTTGGTGCCATCTGCCAAATGCTGTGCACGTAATTCCGCAAATGGCGTTTCCTCTATGAGTTTGCCGTTACGGCGAGCGTCATGATAGACAATGAGAGAGTCTTCCGCAGTAAACCATACGTCAAATTCACTGCCATGGCAGCCCATTTCAGCTGCTTTCTGGAACGATGCCATCGTGTTTTCAGGGACGCCAGTATTTTTCCATGCGCCACGATGGGCGATACACGGATTTTTGTGAAAATTCTGGGCGTATGCGCCGACACCCATAATAAAAGTAAGTAAAATGAAAAATTGTTTCATAATTGTTGTGATTGAATGGTTTAATTTAAATTAGTGATATTGTCCGAAGTCTGAATTTAGACTTGCCTGTGACAAATCAACTTCAAAATTACAATATTTCCGCGTTTTTACAGTCCGTTGGAAGCATTTAATGATGATTATATTTTTGATTTTTCAGGAGTAAAGTATCACTTCAACCCGACAAGTTTTCAATTCCAAAGACTGGAATCTACGTTCCACCCGATGGAACTTATATTCCATGTGGCAGAACCTCCGTTCCATCCTATGGAATGGAGAATATATCGACAGAGACTTCAGGGCAGAACAGGGACAATGACACAAAGAATCCCGCAGGCAGAGAAGGCTCCTTTCTTCGTGTAATATAATATATGGTATGCTTAAAGGAAAAGCCGGATGAATGTGATTTCAATCTGATTGACAGATATGATCAATTCATCCGGCTGGCCGGTAATGTGCTCTGATGAGCTTAACTCTTATGTCGTAATGATGTACTCGCAGGCGAACCGTGAAGTCACAGCTGATAAAATCAGTTATTCTAAATTGCCTCGATGAGGATGCCTTGACAAGACTGAATAGTGATGCTGTAGGTGTCTGTGTCGATTTGACGTACGGGTACTTCTCCTTCTCCGCTATGTGCTTTGAGTCTTTTACCGGGAGCTACAGTAAAGTGAAGTGTGTGTTTACATGGAGCCTTGTCGTTTGGGTCGTCTGCCGAGCAGATAAATACAGCGTGGGTGCCATCGGCATTGCGTGATAGCATACTTCCGATGACGAGCGGAGAGTGGTCGGTGGCATGCAAATGGGCAAATACGCCGTCGTTGTGTTCTGCTGCAGATGGGATGCCGGAACCTTTGAGCCATGGCGTATTGTCAAAACCGACAAAGGAGGTGCTGGCGCGGCGATATTTCATATAGACCGGACTCAAAGCGTGTATCTCTTTATTGACTTGCTGAAGTTTGGGGTACTGCTCTGTCTTGTTGCCAGCAGAGTCTATTACCTGATTGGTCCACCATCCTCCTGTGTAGCATGCCCATATAATATTTTCTGCACCGAAGGCCATGGAGGTGTAGGCCTGATAACGCAGTTGATTGAGGCTTATCCACAGTTCAGGCAGTTTGGAGTTGACTTGCAGAGTAATCCACAGGCTTCGGTTAGTTGCAGTACAAGCATCGGCAGTGACTTGCAGATTTTCAAAATATTTAGGTACCTTGTTAGCATTGGTTTTAGAGGAATAAACATAATAGTCATAACAGAGATAATCTGCTGGAATATGTCTGCAATATTCTTTTATATGCTCTGCATAGGTACTGGTGCCCAACTGACTGAGGGCCTGGTTGGTGGTGTTTTCTGTGACTGAGGCGTAATTGGGATAGAGGCAAAGGTATATGAACTGGTTGGCCAGTTGTTCCTCCATTTTACGCATAACGTCTGCGCAGTGTGCGAAATCAAGGGCGGAAGGTTCATCGCCAAGATCCATGGCCCATACGGCAGGATGGTCTTTCCATTTTTTTGCAGCTTTGATATACATTTCCATCGGATAAATGTTTTTCATCTGTCCGTTTTTCTTCTGTTTGGGCCACCATTGAGGCAATACGTCATAGAGGATAGCTCCGACACCATATTTATAAAGTAAGTCAAGAGCAGGACGTTCATCACGCATGCATAGGACAAAATCAATACCGCAGTCTTTGAGGTCGCGGATATGCGGCTCGTCTGTGGCATAGGGTTGCAGATGATAAACACCAATATTGATGCGACTACGGTCCATGCGGGCGTGTTTAGTACAATATGGCATTGACTGCGTGATGACAGGTGACATCGCAAACGATAATAGGAAAGCCAGGAGAAAGTGTCGTGTGTTGTTGTATCTCAGTTTTAGTAAAATAAAATCAATCATTTTCGGTCATATTTTAAAAAGGTTTTAAAGTGATTTCCAAGTAAGCGCCTGAGTAGTTTGGCTTGATAGTGAACTGTGTCCATTTATTCACGATACTGGTAGTCTGCCTGTGCACATGTCCTGAAAAAGTTGCCAGCAAGTGATGCTTTTGGCACCCGTTAGCAACTTCATTCCAGAAGGCATAGGTTTCTGGTTTATGGCCTTCGACGGGCCATTGCTGCCGGCGTTCAATTTTGTAGATCTTGTCTGATGCCGCATTCCATTCGGGATGGCCGCATCCATATGAAACGGGAAACCCGGGGGCATAAAAGGGACAGTGTGACATTAGTAATGTAGGTTTGTTTTTACGAAGTATTTTCCGGAAGAACTCAAGTTGCTCGGGTAATATTTCATAAGTGGAGTTATCAAGCATGACAATGTGCAGTCCGCTTATGTCAACATCATAAATCAGCGGATTTTGCCCACGGTAGAGTGGCAGTAACCGCTTGTGCGTCCACTCTGCCCTTAATTCTATTTCTGAATTTGGCAGGCCTTCATAGTGCCAGTCGTGATTGCCGCTGATATAATAATAGTTTATACCCGTCTGATCAAGTTGTGTCTTAGCCCATTCGATGGCTGCCTCGGAGGGATAGCTGAAAATGTCCCCTAATAGAAACAATCCGTCAGGGCGGCTTTCCTTGACTTTCTCCAATGTCTTTTCAAACTGTTCTTTGGGATTGGTTGAAGCAAGAGTCTGGAAATGCTTTGTTTTATTATAGGCTTTTGCCATGCGCGCACTGTACTGGCGATACGGGTCCTCCCTGCTGTCGCTCATCCATAGGTGCGTGTCGGCAATAAGAAATAACTTTATAGTTCGGGTGATGTCCTGGGAATAAATTTCCACTTTATTGTCGTTGATACTGTTGATGGTGGTATAGCCCACTCCTTTCTCTATGCTTTGTGC
>ODAI013000620.1_pt1 | contig 22470 bp, 34 predicted proteins | sample 1539321 | NCBI WGS metagenome assembly ODAI01 (sample SAMN02144231, study PRJEB22623) | gut metagenome | biome: sheep rumen | host: Ovis aries | place: New Zealand | reverse complement strand
CAGATTAATCTTATTGGTCGTCACACGATGCGACTTGAGACCGGCAGACTCCATGCACTGTGCAAACAGACTTCCAATCATTACGTAGTCCGCTCCGAGTGCAAGCGCCTTGATAACGTGGTCGTAATTGCGAATTCCGCCATCAGCGATAATCTTGGGACGTATCATGTCTGGATACTGCTTTGCATATGAGTAACAACTGTCGATAAGACTTGCAATCGGGTAATGACAAGCGCAATTGCTGGCAGTAATGCAGCCCGCACCCGAGCCAACAGAAACACGAATATAGTCTACGACAACGTCAGCAATGAAGTCTCCGTCATAGATTGCATTGTTGTCACACAAGTACTTATATGTTTCCGGATTAGCGATGTTGCCCGTCATGATAGTCAGTTTGTATCCGGACGTCAGAGCAATCTCCTTAGCCTTACGACAAGTGTCATAGAGCTTGCGCATGTGCCCGTTTGCGATATCTACGCAGACGTGATAGTTGACGTCTTTGACAGCGTCTTTTGCATTATCAATGAAAACTTGTTCGAATTCCTTGAGAGACAGTGCGACCCAACGCTCTGACTTCAAGACATTCATACGGACGTCTAGTGCAATGTTTCTCGGAAGGACTGACGTAATGCCATTGTTGAGGAAGACGTCCATATTCTTCTCATCGACGACGCTTGCCATCGGTGCAGCGAATATAGGAAGCAACTTTGCTTCTTCATCAATATAAGGATTGCATTGTGAACGCGACTCAATGTCGCTTATGACCTCAGGAACAATAGTGAGGTCATTATAAGAATAACCTTTCTAAGTTAAAATCATGATTTCTTTATTTTATATCGTTTCTATTATAGTATACTGTGTTTGTTGATAGATGTCTTTGAAATAGACATGAATTATGTTGGACGTCTGTCATCAATACTCTTCATTATTAATAGCATCTTTCATAGGAATGATAAAGTCGCTAACGAAATTACTGAAGTCGTCTTCTGTTACATCATCGTTTTCGATTTCAATGCGTTTCTGCTCTGGACGTAAACCCGGTGTTCCGAGTTCAGCGAACGGACGACAGTGCAGACGGCATTCGCCGTACTGAGCAGCAATCGGGTTATTTCCGTTACGTAGTTGTGCAAACCATCTCGTGTCATCGTCATTATATCCGCCATAAGCCCATATGCGATATGGCAGGTAATGTTGGGTTGACGTCCAGTAGAATTCGTCGATGACTGGAGTTCCTCCGACTTTGCGCAGAGCAGCATTTATTTCTGACTGGTGTCTGAACAACTCACGCATTTCTCCCAATGACGGGACGTATCCATTAGCACCATCAGGAAATGAGAATGAAGCGATGAGTTTCATCACAGACTCGTCGTTAGTGTATAGTAATTGGACTTCTTTGTCTGTATTAGATTTACCGGCATAGTCTGTCTTTGCTTGTTCACCAGGAATCATATTTGACCTGTTTTCTGAAGTCCGTGCTACGCCATTAATATTTCCGCTCAAGCCGAACGTCAGTTTATTCTTTGACAAGTTCGTAAGAGAGATACGGGCATTGACATTCTTTGTCTGCAGTGCGACTGCTATAGCACCCATATCAGACGTCCAGTCTTCGATTGTCACGCCGTATCCGTTTCCGTCGATGATGAACACCGGGACGTCCGGCCAAATGACGTCTGCTGTAGATTCTGAAGTGTATGTAGGGTTGACGTCCAGTTCTTCTTTATAGTCAACAACAGCTATAGAATCTCCGTTTTCGTCGATGTAACCTTGTGCGAAAGTGATGTTCGCTGTCAAGAACAGCGATAATGCTAATGTGAATAATCTCGTTTTCATAATCTAAAATGTTTTGTTTGACTTATCTGCTGCAAAGATAAGATATTATTTTAAATTATGCAAATTCTTAGAGATTATTTAGGAAACTTTAACTATATCGTTTATGTGTACGACGTCTCTGACAATGTCATTAGGACGTAAAACAAGTCCACATCGTTTCTGATATTCCCAAGATTCGAAACCGATGAGTTCAAAAGTCGTATCATTGATTTTGAGTTTATCTCCAATTTTGACGTTATTATTGACTAATTCAGTCTTGTCGTCACAGCAAACGATATTTCCACGTCCGAGCACAGTTACTATATCTGTTACTATCATGATTGAATATTGAACCATTTATGAATGCGTTCATCTAAACGCTTCAACACTTCTTCTTTAGGAAGCACTTCAATTGACATTGACTCTAAGTTGACGACTGTTCCCTCGTTAGTCCAGAAAGACATATCGTAACAAGGATATTTTCTATTGTATTCTGTGTCTCTGTCGACAATGACAAACTCAAGTCCGTTAATCCAATAATAGCGTTTATTATAATCGATAACTAACTTAGCCGTTGTGATGTCTGTAAAGTAGTGATCTTCCAAGATGTTATATTCTTTGTTTTCACTTAGATATACATCATGGATGATGCAAGCCTTGCCGACTAATTCATCATTCTCGAATAGTTTCTTGTCAATCATATTTTGCTCAAATCTATTGTGAAATTTACTCAATTCTCTTCGGACTCGTCGACGTATTTCTCTTTAAACTTTTTGAACATCTCTTCGATGTAATCCATTTTATTGCGCATATTCCAGACGTCGTCGTGAATATTACTGATATCTGCGCTCAGTTCGTTCATTGTAGAGTCTAAGTCGTCCATATCAGAATAACGCTTGTAGTGTTTCTCTCCAAGTAGGAACGTAATGACTTCTGTCATCTCATCAGGAAGTTCAATGACTTTACATTCTACACTGTCACTTGAACTGTTGTAATCAGCGATACACTTCTCGATGACTTCTGGAGTTTTTCCGCTCTCTATGAAACGGTCGTATAAATCGACACGCCAGATTGCTTTTCTAGTTTCGTCGAGTCCAGTCTCGTAGTCAGTAAATGTTCTGTTTCTATAATAAACTATAATCTTCATACTTCTTTCTAATTTAAGATGTTTCTATATAATTATACTGCTGTATATTAGTTCTGTTTGATGTCATCATAGCCGGGAATTTTATTGTCACGATTCTTACCGATATGGTATCCGTCACAGAACAGACACTTATAATAAGAGAAGTGAGCACCTCGCTTTTTAGACATAGCGTCTGCTGCTTTCTTTGCACCTTCTACTGTGTTGTACATAACTTTCTCTTTTCCGTTATGCTGATTGATATGAGAATTGATTGAGAATGCACCCCAAGCGTTTCTCGTAATGAAGAAATTTCTGAACCACACTTTTCGCTTGACTTGGTCGCTAAACCAAATCTTGAAATTCTTCCATTTAATCTTAGGTCGTTTATCTGCCATATTTGTCGTACTTTTCTTTAATGATGAAACAATCTCCTTTCTTTAGAGGATATGTCTTAGAATGTTCAGCAACATAATACTTGCCGATTATCAATCGATGTCCTTTGATTTCTCTGTACCATATATCCCATTGCCAGTCGTAGAATATTTCGAGGACTTTCACTATTCTTGGAAAATAAGCGTATTTAGTCATTTCTTTATGTCTTTAAGCCAACGTTTGTAGTATGCTTTAGTTATTTCGTCCTCAGTCAGTTCGTGCTGCTCTGGTGCTTTAGAAAAACCGAAATGTTTTTGCCATCCTGAGCATTGCTCATGGTCTGTTTCGTTTTTGAAGAACGCAGAACAAGTTTCTCGCTCTGGACATTCCTGACAATTATGCCCGTCTGAAATGAGTTGTTCTTCCCAAAGTCCGAGTTCAAGCGCAAGTTCTTTCCATGTCAATTCTTTGTATGGATGAGTATAGTACGCTAGGATGCTGAAACGTCCGACTTCGTGCTCGGTGTTAATCTCATAACCGCTGTCGCCGTTCTTGTCATAGACGATTCGATTCCATAGCAATTCTTTAGCGAACTGCTCCCAATTGATATCACCTTTCTTCATAAGACATTTTCTAAATAGTATTTAATTGCTGCTTCACACGCTTGTTCGTATGTCTTGCAGTTGACAAATGTCGGAGGATAGTGTTTGTGCTCTCCGCATTCATCAAACTCAGTCATACTGTACATGTCAGATACATAGCAATCTTCACATTCGTAATCTATCACTATAAGCAGATGATGCACTTCTCTCAAGTACTTCATTACCATCTATATTGTGGGACATGAGAAGAAGCCATCTTTATGTGTATTGTTGAAATTCTTTGCTGCGTTCGAATGCCACACATAAGCATGCATTTGCTCTTCTGATGTCTTTGTAACAGCCTTTGTGTAATATGTGTAGACAGGGACGTCAAATCCTTTCTCTTTCAATAATCTTGCTGTCTCGAATGAGACGTAGTCTTCGGTGATAGTATTATTCATCATTTTTCAAACAATTGTTTTCGATTAAATAAACGACCATGCTATAAACTGCTTCTAGCGCTGTTTCTTTCTCGAACATTTCACACACGTAGTGCCCGTCAGTCTCGTAAATAGCCATCCAAGTCTTGTCATATGTCGGCCATAGAGCGAAGTGATACACTGTCGCTGTTCCCATGTCGATGTCTTTCGGAACCAAGTTCAATAGAGCATTTAGCGACCAAGCCGGAATACAATGCTCTTCTAACTTCAAAGGCTCATTGTTGTTGAATGCTGTGTATCCCTTATTGTACCAGGAAAGTGCTTCTACTGGATTGCCGACTTTCGGATTATGTTCAATCTTGTCTGACTTTGGTTTGAACCGCTGATAGTACATGTCTGCAGTATTGGGACTTAAACTAAGTTCCAATAATTTCTGTGATTGCTCAATTGATGTACAAACTTGCTTCATAATGCATTATTTCTTTATATAATTATATAGCAGAATGAACATTTCGTCTAGACGTCTATCATTCATTATAATAAATATCGAAATAACATCAAGAAAGGACATGCGATATAAACACGAATATATTACTTCAGAATTGAGTGATATGTTGAATATGATTTTGTCTTATCCCGATGATGAAATTCTTGAAGAAGAATATGTAATTAAAGCGATTGATGATTGTGTTAAGAAGTCGTGTCCGTCGATTAACGATTTGTATAATAAATTTTCTGAAATTATATTTGCTATATATTGTTTATCTGAAGAATAGCAACGTGCGAGAATAAATGCTACTTTAGACTATTGTCAGAATATTATATATGACAATTCGTTTTATGTTAAATTAACAGTATCTTATTATTAGGTTAAGCGTTTGATAGAGATAAATCAACTCAAGAATACCAATACGAATTTTCGTACTGAGATTATATGCATGCTTTGTTCTGCTCCTTTTAAATACATTCACCAATTGCATATGTTTCGACGTACAGTCAATGAATTATTCTTGATAAAGAAGAAAGAGAATCAAGAAGCATTGAAGATTCTCGGTTATTATTTGCATAAACATAAGTATATGTCAGAAACTCGTGACGATTTCTCTTCAGATGAAGACTACATATCAGCAGTATTGCGAGTCATTCGAAATAATTATAATCATTACGAAAATATCATATACAATATAGTCAGTTAGAATATTGAACGCATATTTAAATATAAGAAACTAGATAGTACGCTCATAACATTTGACAGAATTGTTAGTTCAGAAAAACTTGGTTTGGAAGATTCTGAAGTTAGCCTTATCATTAAAGCGTATCGTCTATATGTAAGCAGTCTTAGTAGATAGATATATTAATCTATCTTGTTTGTTTTGAAATAACCATACTCTATCGTCCAGACGAGCATATTGTAGACAGCATCAACTGGAGAATCCTCAATGTACCAATGCTCACATGCCCCGTTGTCGTAATTGCAGATAAATTTGCTTTTGTCGTCATAGTAGCGGCTTAATAATGGAATGAATTCACATTCGTCTGAATAGAATTCGATTTCTTTTGGAAGCAATTCGAATAGAGCAGCAAGCGACCAAGCTGGGATTTCAGAGTCGTTGTGATAATAGCCTAATTCATCAGCGATGAGAATATAGCCGGTCTCTTGAAAGTCCCAGTACATATCGGACGTCTCGATGTCAAGACCTAACTCGATGAGTTTCTTAGACTGCTCGACTGTTGTACAAATTTTCTTCATATATAATACAATGCTTGTTTAATTATTATACATCAATTTTTAAGTTTGGTTTGAAATAAATATAGTATGAAAATTCGCAAGCATACATATTATTCTTTGCCTTATTCTCAAGAAAACATTGATAAGTTCAAGTCTTCAGAGAATATGCTAAAGCATGCTCGTTGTAATGATAACACGTTTGGTCGGTTCTTCGTTAATAAGAAACGAGACGAATTAGTCGGATATATCGGTTGTGAAGGAGATACAGTCGTTGCGCTCGAAGTGATGCCGGAATTCGAAGGTCGTGGTTACGCTACCCGCTTGTTACGCTATGCTTGGTCAAAGGGCGTTACCCGTCTCTCTGTAGAGAAGAATAACGCCCACGCAATAGATGTCTACAAGCATCTTGGCTATAAAGAGTACGACTCTGATGACAAGATGCTTTATATGGAGATTGAACTCTGATCGTCGGTATTCACGAACATAATGTTCGGATATTTCTTTGCTGCTTCAAATAGCATTAAGAAACGTGCCTTGTATTTCCGTAAGTCGTCTTCATTGTGAAACTCTTCATCGAGTGAATCTCCACGTTCGAGAATGCGTTTCTGACACGTTTCTATAGATGCATCACAGATGATGAACAGCGTTTCTGGATGTTCTTCGACTTCTGACCAGATGAAGTTCCTGAGATTTCTTCTTGATTGTTTATCATCTCTGAATAATTCATCTCTGAGAGTCGCTTCAGAGAATACTCCGCGATCTTCAATTTCGATGCCTGGGAAATGTTTCTTCAGCACTGAGACACGAACGCTTTTGCCCGTTCCGTCATTTCCGTCGATAACTATCTTTGTAATCATAAATCAATTCTTAGAACTGCTAAAGGTTTGACTTTAAATTGCTTTTCTGTCTCGTTGAGCATCAGTATGACGTTACAACCGATGTTGATGCACTTGTAGACATTAAAGAACAGACGATTCTCAGAATGCATATAGAGTTTGTCTGTACCGTAGAAGTCAGCGAACATCGTGTAGTAAAGACGCTTGTATGTCAAATCGCTGAGCAGAGAAACCTGAGCATTGCTCTTTCCATCGTAGCGATACATTGTCTGTAAGTTGACGAATCCTGTTTTATTGTCCATCAATGTAAACATCGGACCTAAGAGGAAGATAGTGTTGACTTTCTCTTCGAATGCTGCGAATGCTCTGAATTCGCCGTGGAACCAGATATTCTTATCCCAAAACTTCTGGTCTCTTGAGAAGAGAACGTACACTGACTTCGTCTCTGTAGAGCCCAATTTTGATTCTACATATAGATAATTGAAGTGACGAGGATGAGAATCCTTGAATTCTGCTACTAAGAGTGTGTTATCCTTTCCTTTTTCCAGCCAGAGAGAGTTTTGTGCTTGTGCCTGGAGAGTTGATACAGAGAAAAAGAGTGAGATAATAGCGAACGATAATAGTTTAATTTGTTGTTTCATATGAGTACGATTTATAAATCTTTAACCAGTTGATGAATGAGATGACAGCCATTACAGTCCAGATAATGTTAAGCATCATCAGGTAGAATGCCTGGTCGGGAAGAGAGTAGTACTGAATGATGTAAAGGATGTCATTGATGAACCATACAATCCAGCATTCGAGAGTTCGAGTAGACATCAAGAGAAGTGCGATAACCATCGTGACTGTCGTTGATGCATCAAGATATGGAAGAGGATCGTCAGTCAAAGACAGTCCGTGTCCGATTAAAGCGATTCCGACAGCAGCAACAGCAACGATGATAGCGACCGAACGTCCACTTAGACGTCTGATTCTGTCGAACGTCTTTCCTTCTTTCCAGAGGAAGAATGATGCGATGCAGATGAACATATAGAAGAAGTTCTGAACCATATCTCCGTAGAGCTTGTTTATGAAGGAGAATACGACTAGAGCAGCCATCTGAATAGCATAAACTATCCAGTTGCTTCTCTTGTTCAGAAGAACGAGGACGCCTTGGATGAGTCCCAAGACTGTGCAGAATATTTCCAGCATAATTATCTGTAATTTTGATTAACGAATTCGATACAAGCGGTTACAGCATCTTCGTATGAGTCTGAGGGATAGAGATGTGTATTCTGAGAGTTGTTGATAAGAGCAAACGTCAACGGGTACCAGAGATCTGAATTGACTGATGATTCAACTGTTCCGTCCGGAGAATTCACTTCATAGAAAATGTAGACGTCTTTCTTCAGCATTGTTGCGTGAATGATTTCTGCTACCGTTCCTGGTGCTGATGCGTTAGACAAGACGAATACACAGTCCGTTGATTCAGCAACAGCGTCTGATTCTGTTTTGACGATAGAGTCAGCGTCTTTCTGCTCGTAGAAGTAGAAAGGTCCGATGTACTGGACATTGTTAGAGATTTGGACGTTTCCGCATTTAGGACGCTTGAGCATCAGATGATAGTCTCCGAGAACTCTTGCACGGAAATCTTCTGAGATGAGTTCTTCTGATGCGTCCTTGTACATAAAGCGGAATTGTCCTCCGAAATAAACTTTCTTCATTGCTTTTATAAATGTTTGTCCGTTAATTATACTTGGATTTGTTCCCTTTTGTTCAATCGATTCTGGATGGAATATCGCCCAACCAAGTTTTTGATAATCGATTGTCCCGTTTTCTGCCCAGTTATCCCAGAACTGACAGATGCCGCCTTCGCGAATGTACTTTTTCTTCTTTTTCATAAATTTTTAAAATTAATTATTTAATAAACAATAAAGAATCGGGCACTCTCTCTGTCAGAATCTGCTGTCTCTAAACAGTTTCATCTTTTGAAAGAGTGCCCGACTGTCGCAGTGACTATTTCTAGTATGCCGGCTTCAATAAGTTTTCGAGTGCAAATTTATAGTTTATATTTCAATTCATCAAACTTTTAGCAACTTTTTAATTTGAATTTAATAATTATTAACTATTAAGTATCGCTATTGCTCTTTGTGCTCCGGCTTCCGTTAACCCGTCACGATAAGACGTGTGAATGAAATTATGTCGTTGTGAATACAACATGTCTTCATCATCGTCGATAATGACATAGCGATAATCATCTTCATTAAACATGCTAAGTCCTTGCTTACTCAACCATTGATAGATGACCATCCCTCTACAGATGAAATCTTCGTGCTCATCTTTACCAGGAGGACTTGTGAGAGGACCTGTAATCGGACATTTGAGCCCTTGCGTTCTCAGACGTTTCATAGTGTCGTCCATCGTCCATCGCCAAGATGATGATATAATCAACTCGATTCCTCCGTCAACTTGATCATTAATCTTGTCAATCAATTCAACTGCTTTCGGATCGAGCCCATGGTCAAATCCGTACTTAGTGTAATCGTTGTGTTTCTTCTGCTTAAAGAAGTCAACAGCCCATTTCTCAGAGTTCAGCACTCCGTCGATGTCTAAGAAGACAATCTTTCGTATTTTCTTAGATGCGACTTTAATAGTCTCTCCACAATGAGGACATGTGTATTCCAACACTTGACCTTCGTCATCAGAGAGACAATGCTCACCACATATGTCTTCGATTATTCGTCCGCAGTTGTCGCAAGGAAATTTGAGCATAATATAATTATCTTTTGTTTACATATTATACAGTGAAACTGCGAATTTGACTAAATGAAAAACGAGCAGAATTTTTGTTCTGCTCGCTTGTTTAATTATCATGAAGTTCTTTGATGTGTTTGCGATAACTTTCTAATTGCTTCTCGTAATCTTTGATGTTCTTCTCCAATTCTTTGACGTCATCCCAACCTTCGTGAAACTCTTCGTCATCTTTAACGCCTTGTATTGCTTCGTCTAGGATGTCAAGAAGTTCGTCGTCGATATACCAATCGTTGTGTGTGTCAATCATCATCTTGACAACTGGATTAACAAGACCGATGATTGTGTAACAACAGCCACCATGGTTGTACCATTTCTTATTCTTTGCTTCTTTCTCAGCTTTCTTCAGTTTCTTGACTTTGTCTTTCAGTAAATCTACAGCGTCTTCGAAATACTCAGCTCTCCAGTCAGATGCTCCATCTCCGTTTTCTGCTTTATAGTCGAGCGCTTCATTTAATTTGTTCTTTACTATTACAGAGAATTTCTGCATAATGTTATTATACATTGCTTTCTTTTGTTCGTATGTCATGATTTCAACCTTATTAATTTGCTGTATTTATCGTCTGAGTTTTGCTTTGGCTTTCTTAATTATTGTGATAAATAGAAGAAATAAGTTTGTTTTTATTAACATGAATAAAGAAGATAATACAAAAGCAATCGTATACCCGAAGTTCTGCGGGATTGATGGTATCATATTAGTGGCTTCTGCTGAAGAAGACAAGAAGCGCAGAGTGTGCATCTTGCAGGAGATTGATGCAGAAGAGCACGAGTACGATGCATACTGCATGGACTACAGTCGAAAGACCGGCAACATCAGTATCATTAAGCATAGAGAAGAAGGTCTCGATGAGATGGTTCGTCATCTATTAAAAGAGAATAATGTCGGTAAGGTAGAGATTCGTGATGCATATTTTGAAAAGGACGACTTGAAGTCATTCTTCAAGAGTTTCGAGAGCATGAACTGCCCGATTGATTCTATTTTCATCACGATGCGTTCTATACTTGGTTTCGATGATATAAAGACAGACGTCAACGAGAATGACTCAGCAGACAATGATGCTGAGAAGAAAGACGATGACAAGAAGTCTGATGAAAAGAAAGACAACAATACTAAGCAGCCCACAGAGAAACACGCAAAGGCTGTTCATAAGATTGTTGATACTATTGTAGAAGATAAGGACGCTTTCCTACAACTCGTTCGATTGTTTGCATATATCGAGAAGCAGGGTCAGGACGCTGGATATGCTAAGGCACTTTCAAACATATTAGACGCAATTAAAAAGAAATAAATATTGAAACGATATACATAATTATATAATATGGACGTTAACGTTATAACACAACAGCCGGCATCTCAAGATGCTGCTTTCTTGCCTAAAGAGGCAATCCGATATATCACTCAGAACATCACTCCAGATGAAGTGCAGTATGTTTCTGACGCAAAGTTCGCAATGGACGATTACAAGAACAAGGCTAAAGAATATAATTGCAAGTGTTGTTCTGACGGTTGCGAGGACAAGTGCTGTGATGAGAAGTGCTGCTGCGAAAATGCATTCTATGTAACTAAGATTATGAGTTTCGCAGATAAGTTCCGTGTATTACATTGGGCTGCTGCAAATATGTCTTATCATCAGTCTATCGATGATTTTTGTGAAGAACTCGAGGAATACAAGGACGCTATTGCTGAGAATATCCAGTCTGTAGACGGTCAGTTCACCGGTGGTGAGTTCCATCATATCGAGCTGCCTTGCAGCGACAATCCTCTTGAAGTCATAAATGAACTGAAGCAGTGTGTTGTCAACTGGCTGCAGTGCATCGAGGGCTGTGAGGGTTACGAAGGCTGTGTGAATGCAACTGAGGATTTCTTGGAGACTATTCACAAATACATCTATCTCTTCCGCATTTGTAAGGATTAACAATGAGAATTGACGAGAACATATATGCTGGCTTCCGTGACGGTGGTGTGCTCAACGAGAATTCGCTGAGCACTTCGCCGTATAGGACGTCTTCCGGTGATTCTCGTTATATGTGGGGCATTGAGTACAACATCATTCCGTTATCGAGGAATCTCGACATGAAAGGAAACGACAGGAAGACAACCAGGAACTATCAGAGGATGTTTCGTGATGACTTCTATCCTGGCCAGGAAGTGACTGGTATTTGCACGACAGACAATGAAGTGCATCGTGGAAAGATAGTCAGTTTCTTATATAGTCACAGACATCCTGAGTTGGTTCAGTTCTTCGTCATACTGGACTGTAAGACGCAGACGATGTTGAAGTTGCTTCCGAATACAGTCGAGCACTATGATGAGTCTAAGAAGAAGCGCAATCTTGAACTTCAGTTGCTGAGAGATCGATTTGACGATAATATCAGCAGACTTAATATAGAGATAGAGCGTATCAAACAGGACAACATGAGTGAGTCTGTTGTTGTAGAAGACGAAAGTGAAGAAATGCTGGACATGTCACCGGAAGACTTGATGTATCGTGATGAACTCCTTGAGAGATTCCCGTTACATGAATCGACGATTCGTTATCTCGATGAGAAGTTTTCTGGTAGTCGTTTCGAAGATAGTTATCTCAGAATGTCTAAGATGCCGTTCGATGTGTTGAAACCTCTGATTGGTGCTCCGAATCACAACCGTGCTCAGAACTATGTAACAGATGTAGTGAATATGTACTGTGCGATGACGAATCAACACTACAGTCTGACATACAGCGACGGATATATGAATATCGACTTTAATATTCCGACACAGCGTTTTGACATTCGTGTGAGGTCGTGGAGAGAGATGTATATGCTGATAGAGGCAATTCTCCGAATATACCGCAGAATTCGTCATACAGTAGACTATACGCCAGCAGAAGACAACTATGCTGCTAACTGGAACAGCGACACGAAGAACCCGAAGTACATCAATCAGATGTCGTTGTTCGTCACGAAGTTCTGTCAGACACAGTTCCCGGAGACTATTATACTCAGTGACGGTTCTAAAAAGAAAATTTTTAATTTAAACTCAATATGAATAAGTATATCTATGCACTCGTAGAGTCATATGTTGACTCGACACAGCAGATGAATAAGATACTGAAGGACGCTAAGAAATACGAGCGTGCTGCAGAAGAAGTTCGTGAATCTCGTAAGCAGTTCATTACTGAGATTCTCGGTAAGGCTATGTACAACCGTATGGAGAATGAGGACAAGTTCGCTCCCATTCCACTGAATGCACTGAAGTTCGAGCGTAAGGACTTCGAGAACATCTCCACAGACATCAACGTCGATAAGACTGACAAGTTCATTGAGAAGATGTCAGTGAAGTACATCCGCAATGAATTCGCATTGAAGGACAACGGTTACGGAGTACAGGTTCTGAAGACTGATGTTGTTTTCAGGACGATGGAAGAGATTATCAACTTCTTCTATAACGTACTGGCTTGCTATGTCAAGACATATCGAAACGAAGACATCAACTGGAAGCCCATTGTGAAGAAGTTCAGGGCATATCTGAAGAGTTGAACTTCTTTCCTATGAGATGCTGGTTCCCTCGATACGGAATGCAGTATTTGTACTGCTGCCCACCGACAATCATGTATCTTGGGAATGATTCAGATATGCAGCCGAATATAGCGGGACGCCAGACATCATCTTTACCATTTGACACTAATACTTTAGAAATAAATGGACGAAAGCGAGACTCAATGTCTCGCTTCTCTGTTTTTGTTTTCTGCTCTTCTTCTTGCTTTTGATGCAACCACTTAGCATGTTCTTTTTCGAATATATTAATTTCATCTGCATTGGCATAGCGTAATATGCTAAGAGAATCATATAGTGCAAGAGAAGAACCATCTTCGTTACCAGAGACTGAGAAAGAACAGAAGTCAGGATATATGTTCAGGCATTTGCTGTACCTGATGATTTCACTTTTTTCGTAATGAATATTCGTCCCAGCGTATTTGAATATATAAATGTTGTCTTCCTGCTTAGCATAAAGAATGCGATTGATGTCGATATATTTCAAATCTGATTTGAATATTTTCTTTGTCGCCTCATCATATATGCTTTTCTTCTTATCAATTTCTTTTTGCCGTTCTTTCTTAAGCGCTTCTTCTGTGTGAATCAAAAGCAGTTTGCGTTCAGTGTCTGTTGCTTCTCTGATTTTTATATTATCATACGATGCAATGATTCGCGTTTCTCCTTCGGGTATTAATTCAATCTTGTCATTTACTAATGCCATTTCTTTGGCATTAATCATAAAACAGTTCTCTGCATTGAGCCTCGAATCGTTAGTTTTCGTCAATGGTGCTGCCTTGAATATGCACTCGCCAGCAGCTTCACTTTTGATATAAAGAAACACTGGTGGCTCGACTGCTAATTGCAGTCTGCTCAGATGCAAGTCATGATTTGGACGTATATATACTTTTGAGAGTTTTCCTTCACAATACAAACCGGTGATGAACTTGTCATACACATCTTCAAAGCGTCTTATTTCTTTTTCCGATGCAAGAGAATACCCGTCTTTGTAATTGTCAGCAACTTGCTCGAATACCTTGCCGTCAAACTGTACGCTTGCTGTGTTAGTTAATGTATCATCTTCGGGTTGACGACCTAACTGAACACGTGCCGTCTGCCAGTAGACTTTGTCTTCTGTTTCATCATAATGTCCGAACTCGAACAATATGACTATATTGCTTATCAGACCCTGATGCCTGACGATTTGTCCTGGCTGCAGTGACTTCAGAAACTTCTTCCTATTTGTAAATCCAAACATTGTATATTCAATATTTCTGCAAAGATAATACTTTTATTTCGAACTGACAAATCTTTCATCGATAATTAATAATCCTTAACAATCGAGGTGTCTTGAAATACGTTTTGTAGATTTTGATAAATAAGGCATGAGTAATTTGAAGATTCTAATCGTCCTTGATGGGACGCCGGCACTCGAACGTAGTCATGATGAGTTCGATGCTATCAATCATTATGCAAACGATGCGTTTTCTTCTATCTGTTCTGACGTCCATATAGAGACGCTGAATAAGTTTACAGGTAGTGTAGACTCCGGCAGTGATGCTGAGATGACTGTTAAGGAAATTGACAAGCGCAGTGCACAACTCTGTATGGACGACTATGACTGCATTATTGCAGAGGGAATCGCAGCATGGTTCTGGCTCCAGGCACGAGTTCAGTTGCCGATTGTCTGCATCAATCCGACAGAGAATCCATGTGATGTTCTGGGTGACGACATCGACGGATATGCAAGACAGACATTTCAACGTATATTCTCAGAACGTGGGTTTCAGAAAGATTATGTAGCTTGCATCATAAGCATGGAAGGAGAAGATGAATATAATGCTTTCAGAGATGAACAACTAACTTGGTCAGATGAATCGTTGTTATCTCAAGACTTTTGGAATGAAGTTTCATAGGTTGTTTTGAAGTTAGTTGAAGAATAAATAAAAGAAAATATTTTATACTTATATATCACATGACATACGATGAGAAGAGGTCTCTCTATGAGAGCATAATGAAGACGCTTGCAGTAGAAGTCAAGCGTCAGATTAACGAGATGTCACCAGACGTCTATCGCAAAGCTGCACAAAAAAGAGCGAACCAGGGAAATACTAAGGCTGCTGATGAATTGCGCAAGCATGCCGATTTAATAGACGCCAAGTTAAGCAATGCTATCAAAAAGAACGATGTTAAATACGTATTACAGAATTTCTCTGATGCATTATACACAAAAGACGGAAAAGTCTGCACTGATTTGGAAATCATAGACGATGATACTCAAGACAAGACTATCGTTTCTCTTTCTGGTGATAATGTGAAAGATGTCTTGGAGAAAATGGCATCTGTCGCTCAAGCAAGCATTATGGATTTGTCTGATAAGTTCTTCGAAGTCGTCTTCAACAAGCATCAGTCTGCTTTATATAAACGTTTCATGCGTGACATGACTGAAGATGAAGAAGCGAAGTTTGACGCTATAATATTTAACTTGGCTAGAACTGCTTTCAAAGAAACAGAAAACGTAGACGAAGTCAAAGACGCTATAATGAAATTCAATTTCAAATTCTAAAGACATATAGAAGTTTATAACTTCTCTATTAGTAGGTACTTCGCTGACACATTTTAATTTGTGTCAGCGTTTTCGTTAAATAAGTCCGTAGTCACCGTCGAATATCTTATGGTCGTCTGCGAATTTTCCTATCTGTTTCATTTCATAATCGAAAGGATATTGAGCGGGTTTCTCACTGAAGGGTATGCGGCCACAACGTCCGTTCTTGTCAAAGAGTATGTAGACGAGATTACCTGACTTGCGTATCAACTGGTCTATCTGATGCCCGTTGCGATAGAATGTTGCAGCTTCTACTTTGAGTTTTTTGCCTTTCTCATCGAAGATGTCTTTGAACTCTGTCTCTTCTGCTTTGTAATCTGCACGCTTGCTGTGAATCGTATCTTTAGTGCTGTAATAATATGTTCTCTTCTGTTCTTCCTTTGCCTCGTCCCTGTCTTTTCTTGTTATCTTGTTGAAACAACGAAACATGAACACCGGCGTAGCAACACTCATGAAGCGCTTCGGAAAATACTGAGGCAGATTCGTGTACACCATCTCATCAATGTCAACTAAGTCTACTTCTTTCTCAGGGAATTCGAGGTCGACCATAATGAACGAGCACGGTTTATCAGAATTCCACACACGATACGGAAAAGGAGTGTTGACAGTATACAGCAATTTGACTCTTGGTTTCAATGGGCAATTCGCTGCCATATGCTGCAGTGCATTCTTCGCTATAGTGTCCAGGTCAATCTTGCAGCGCTCTTTCTTTATCCACAAACTACTTTTGTACTGGTCCTGAGGTATGTCTTTCTCTGGCAGCAGTTCCATGTACATCTTCGAATACATGTCTTCCGGAATCGTATTCACAGAAGTGTAGATGCGACTGTATGCGACATCTTTGTATTCGCCGTTCTCCTGACGCTCCCAGAACTTCAGTTCTCCGCCATCTTCAGGGAATATTCTGATAGCGCTATGCAAAGCAACTGCAAGTCTGTCTATCCATTCACAGAAGCGTTTGAACGAACACTTTATGATTCCGTCGAAAGTAATTTCATAAGTGAATATAGTACTGTCTGAAATCTCGTTGTAACCGTAACGCTTGTTGATGTCTATTGCATCGTCCTCCAACATGTCCCACGTCACAGTGAACGGACGCATCTTCTTGTCGTTGTCGTTGTGACCGTTACAATCACGAGCATATGGAAGAGATACTCTCGGTTCAATAAGCAGATTACATTTGTCGACAATCCTGCATATCTTCGTATATATAGTCTTCACGGGATAGAAACACTCGTCGTCTCCTCTCCAGTGATGATTGATTCCGTGAAATTCCGTGATGAACTTGAACATGAACTTGCCGTCATTATCAGGTCGTTCATCTATATTGACGTCTCCTCGACCAGCGTCTTTCGCCAGGTCTAGGTCGTCCATGAAATCTTCGTTTATATTAAAAATACGTCCCATGCTGTATTTATCAGCATGGGACTGTTGTTAAAGCACTGCGTATTTTGCAATAATCTTGTTGATTCTTATAGTGTGTTCAAGCATCTGCTGGTTCAACGGGAACTTGCTGTACATCCTAGAGAACCATGTGTGAACTGCTACTATGTTCATGTTGGCGTCCATCACTGCACTCGTCAGACCGCTGTTGTCGATGTCTGCTGATGCGGGATTTTCGTTCGGGTCGTATAGGTCAGTAGCATTGAAGTACATCGCTGGTTTCTTCGTTCCTAATAACCATGCTTGCTCTATAAGATAATAAGGCTCGAAGTTTTGAGTTTCGTTCTTATATGAATAAGGAATCTGATGCGGCTCAATCGGATTGTTCGGATCGTTAGTGACTACATTAGCGTAAGGAGACCATGCTTGTTTGTTGGAATTGAGCGGCCAGTTGTTCTGACGCCATTCTTTCATTACATTGATTGTCTCTAATGCAGTCAGTTCGAGTTGCGTCCAGAAGTCGTCGTCCTTCATGTTGTCCGTCGCCATGTCCTTGAATTTCGTGAATGGATGCTCATCTCTATATATCTTCTGTATATAGTCGAACACTGTGTCGAATGAAGTCAGCTCACGCAGCATCTTCGTGTTCCAGAAACTCAAGAACGTGTTTATCATGATGTGCGAGTGATTGCGGTGACAGAAGACTCCCCCGTCCTGAGGACCCGCAAAACAACTGTCGGAGTTCATGAAATTCTCAAGCATCTGCATCAACTTCGGGAAGTCCGTCACGAAACAGTCATCGTCGATATAGACGACATAGTCGAACTGTTTCCATATGACGTCCTGGAATGAACGACGTGTTATCTCATCGAAGACGTCAAGTCCGTAACGGGGCATCTCCATGACTTTCTTCCCGTCCCTGATGTTCTACTTAGTTCCCGGTATGATTGCGATGTTGTGTACTGGAATTCGATTCGCATAGCACAACAGTGAAGAGAGAAACGTCCCGCCCGGTCGTAACAGCGAGTTAGTCACGAACAAAACGTTCTTCTCTGTCAGCCATTGCTTGGTTGCTTCAATATTATCAAAGTTAGCCATTAATCGTTGTATTTCACGATAGTTTTCAGTTCCTCAATAGCAGCATAGTCTGGAAGGTTCTTGTCCATGACTTCAAGTGCGCAGTCGCACTTATAACTAATGCTACCGAGAATGCTCTCGAGATTGTTCGTGCTCTCTCCTGCTGCAGCACTGCTCAACTCTTCATAAGCATGCTCTGACATGTCGATAGTGAACTGATGAACAATGCCCATCGAATCGTAAATCTTGCTGTCGAATGCACTTACTGCATCGAAATAATCTTGCGCTGTTTTCATATCTATTTAAATCTTTATTATGACGTTTTTAGAATAATTGTTTTGAATCTCCTGGGTCTTCTTCGAGGTCGATAAACATCTTGCGGAACAGACCTACTAACACGTCTACGCAGATTGAATTGCCGCTCTATTTCCAGATTTGGTCCGGGCTATTCCCACTGTTGTAGAGCATTAAGTCTATATCGTGTTCTTCTAGTCCTTGGAGCCTTAAACTTTCTCGACATGTCAAAGTCCTGAGTCTGACGAACTCGTCTGGTTGTAAATCTGCAACTGCTTGCAGTATCTTTCCTTTGTTTGCGTTATACGCTGCTCTTTCTGTCTGCATAATATTTCGTATTTAATCTTTCGTTTTCTTCCACACTTCAAATATTCCGAGTTTAGGGAAATGTCCCACTGAGTAGAAATTCTTGTAATCTGCATTCGCATATCCAGTCGCCATCAGCGTCGGAGCACTGCCGTCAGAACACGTCGGAGTCGGAATTCGCTTGATACATCTCGTACTCTTTCTCAATTTCTTATCTTTCTCAGTCAGGTACTCGATAATCGGTTTTTCTTTCTTTTTCTTCTTACCAGTTGAAGTGTCTGCCTTCCAAGCATCTTCTTCCTCATAGTCAGCGACATTGTAGATTTCAGGTATGTCTTCTTCAGTTTCAACTGCTTCTTCTTGCTCAACTACAGGCGGCTCATCAACAATCAGCGGAATGCTAACCGGTTCTTTTTCCTTTTTCTTTCTTGTCTTCTTTTCTGCCATATCTTTGTCAATGGTTTCGTTTTCTTCTATATATTGTACGCTGTTCTCCGGCAAATGGTTACGCTCAGCGATGCATTCTATAATCCTGTCTTCGTTCTCAGCACACCATTTGTCAACTGCGTCCTGGCGAACGTAGTACTTCTTGTCAACTTCTCCTTTTTCGTAATAGTCCTCGACTTTCTTCGTCAACTCTATCTTGTTCGGAAAGTTGTACTGAATGATTTCATCCGGATTATCCTTACGAATGCTAACCAGGAACACTCTGTCGCGGTTGTGAGGAACACCATAGTCCTTTGCATTCAATGTCTGCCAGAACGACTCGTACCCGTATGAGTTGACTGTCTCTACCCACTTTAAAAATAAAGGCAAGAATGCTTTTGAAACTAATGCACTGACATTCTCCAGTATACAGTACTTCGGCTTCTTCTCCCTGATAGCACGCTCACACTCCCACAACAGACTCGAACGCGTCCCGCTTCCTTTCTCACCGCCGTCCATGTTACCAGCAATGCTGAAGTCGGTGCAAGGACTTGAATAAGTGAACAAGTCGAAATCGGGAACAGACGACCAGTCTATTTTAGCAATGTCTCCGTAGTTCTTGTCAGTCAGTTCAGAAAACAGCGCATTATGTGCAGCAATAGCAGACGGCTCTATCTCAGACCATCCAACACATTCATAGTCGAAGTCGGGGAACTTCTCCTTGAGTCTATTGAGAGCAATCAGCTATGAGTCATAACCACTGAAACTTGTGAATATCTTAATCTTCTCCATTTCTTTAAATATATTCGTCTAATAATTATACACTATGTGAGTTGTTTCGTCTTAACGAATACAAATAAAAACTCCGAACGTTTTGGATAGACGTCCGGAGAGAAAATAATTCTTAGAATTTATGCTTTTCGAATATAATTTCAAATTTGACTACTGATTATCATAGTTCTATCGAGTAATTGCGGCATGACTGTAGCCATCACTTCATCGCGCTGATAACCTACGCTTTGCATTGTAGTGTACAGACGATTGAAGTCTTCCTGATCGATGCACAGCACATAATAGCCGTTCTTGTCACGACCGTAAACGAGACCAGACTCACTGAACGCATGGTTGAAGTCGACCATACCAGTCAAGATATGTCTGTCTTCAGGTCCGACCAAGTTGTTGACGTAAATCTTCGCTTTAGATATATTAGACTCGTTCAGAACTTTGCGATACTTCTCAGGCAAGCGCATCAGACCTTCGTTCGCCATCTTGCGCAATGTCTCAAGACGCATGTTTTCAATCTTGTTCACGTTGCGTGCATGCTCGAGTTCTATACGGTTAGAATCTTCCGCGTGCTTTAGTTCCAAGTCAATTAACTGTTTGCGAACAGACAATACATCTCGGTTTGTCTGAACCTTGTCATACTGTGAAGCAGAATCGCTCTCTGCAGCAGCACTGCTAGCAGAAGTCAGCATGTCATCCAGTGTCTGCTTCTGCCTGTCATATGTCTGCTGCATGCTCAGTTTGGCAGCGTCGTAGCGCTTTCCCTCCTGGGCAAGTTGAACGTCAAGTTTTTGAATGTCAGGATTCTGCTGCACACTCTTGTTGGTATCTTGCTGTGCAGTTTGTTGCTCAGTATTCTGATTAGCGTCCTGAGCAGTTTCGTCTGCTTCATTAACTGTGACGTAGTGTCCTATGTATTTGTCGTATTTTCTCATTTTTTAAATATTATGCTGTGCTTCGTAGATGCCTTGTTCTATTTGGCCAGTGAGTTCGTCATAGATGACACGTTTACGCAGACGTTCTTCAAGACGAGCACCGAAGTCCAAGACTACTGAATCCTGCAAAGCTTGTGCTTGCTGTGCCTGCTCTGAAGTCTGTTGCTCCGGTTGCTGCGGGGCAGCAAATGCAGACAATGCGTCCATGAATGTATTGAACGTTGCTTCACCCGGTTCTTTCTTAAATGCTTCCCATGCGTCGATGCCTGGTTTAGCAGCCTGGTTATCTGCTTTGAAGTCGGGAATATTGTCTTGAATCTCTTTGACGAAGTCAGTAGCAATAGCCCAATATATTTTATTCTCTTTGATGTTATTTTTCACACCTTCCAAGAACTGGTTTGCTTTCTGTATCTTCTCGACATCAGCAGCGTTTGCTTGTGGTTGTTGCTGATTCTGCTGAGCAGGCTGCTGCTGAGCGGGTTGCTGTTGAGGTGCAGCATTCTGTGCAACCGGCTGTGCCGGGGCAGAGGGTTGAGCGGGTGCTGCCGGTTGTGCCTGAGGTGCTGTTGGCTGAGCGTTTGCTGCCGGTGCCGGAGCAGCAGTCTGTTGCTGCTGTGTATTCTAATCGTCCTCATTGAGACGATGTGCTTTATTGAACTTTCTCAGTTTCATGATAATCTATAGTCTCAATCGTTTGTTGTCTCAAGGCAATACTGGAATTCCGGTTCTACTTGACTACGGATAGCATCTGCATAGCCGAGTCCAGCAAGAATCTGCAGCAGTTCCTCGTAGTCCTGCTTGATAGTTACATAGAAGTATACGCCGTAGTTAGTAGCTTTGTATTTGATATAGTCCTTGTTCGGTACGACCTGCATCACGACCTTTGCTGCATTTGAACCATTCTCTCTAAGTGCCTGATTATTAAGGAAAATAGTATAGTATTCGTCAGCGTCTGGCTCGAATGCTTCGTTCAGTGGTTTGTAAGCCTTGTGAAGACGATTCTCGTACAGCATATTAGTTTGCTTTGTCGTCAGACTGCGTGCATAAGCATCAAGTTGCTCTAAAGTGAAATTTCTTTTCTGTTCCATTTATATAAATGTATAATGTCGTTTCATCTATTTATCTAAGTTTTCTGTGATGTCTTAATGATTTTTAGAAGTGTGAATATGAGGGATGGACGTCCGACTGAAATACTTCAAAGATAACCATAATTTCAATTATCAAAAATATTTATTTCCGAACATACTACTTTCGGGCCCGATTTTATAATAGATGTTTTAGAGAAGTGACTGAGTTTCAGTCACTTCTTTCTTTTTCTGTCTAAGAAACTTATCTGTATCGGGCGCAGGAAACATAAGTTTTAATGTTTAATACAATTAAAGTAAACAACACTGATACTAATTATACTCACAGTATATTCGATATCAGTGAATATAACTCAGGAGCAATATATGCCAATCTGAGT
>ODAI013826565.1_pt1 | contig 22476 bp, 23 predicted proteins | sample 1539321 | NCBI WGS metagenome assembly ODAI01 (sample SAMN02144231, study PRJEB22623) | gut metagenome | biome: sheep rumen | host: Ovis aries | place: New Zealand | reverse complement strand
CCAGGCAATAGGCATTAGGCAATAGTCACCAGGCAATAGGCATCAGGCAATAGGCAATAGGAAAACGAGAGTACAGAGTGAAGAGTTCAGAGTTCAGATATTTTCGTTATTTCAAGTCTTCATGCGTTCATTGTGTACGCTATATTTCTCTGCATTCTGCACTCTGTACTGCACTCTTTCAACTATTGCCTATTGCCTATTGCCTATTGCCTAATCACTTAGAGTGTATTTCAAATCATTGCGACTGAACAGATACACCTTATACTCTTTTAAACAAAAAAGGGGGTTGGCTCGCTGTGCCGTCCATCGTTACCCAGGCCATCGTGCTGCGCCACGCGGATTACCGGGAGCATGACCGGATGCTGACGCTGCTTTCGCCCGCCATGGGCCGGGTGGAGGCGGTATGCCGGGGCTGCAAGCGGCCCCAGAGCCCGCTGCTGGCCGCCAGCGAATGGTTCGCCCTGGGGGAATATGTGCTCTACGCCGGGAAGGGCCGCATGAACGTGTCCTCCTGCAATGTGACGGAGAGCTTCTTTCCCCTGCGTACGGATTACGATCGGCTCCTGTACGCCACGTATCTTCTGTCCGTAGCCGAGGCCGCGGCCCAGCCGGGGGAGCGGGCGGTGGAGCTGTTCACCCTTTTGGCCCGTTCTCTGTCCCGCCTGGCTTATACGGAGAAGGACCCCAAGGCTGTGGCCGCTGCGTTTCTCCTCCATTTTTCCGCCATCAGCGGTTACCGGCCCCGGCTTTCCCACTGCGTCCGCTGCGGCAGGCGCGTGGAGGACGGGGAAATCCGGCTCATGGATATTGAAAACGGCGGCCTGCTCTGCGGCCGCTGCCAGGGCAGCCTCACCGCCGCCCGGCCTCTGACCCCCGCCCAGGCGCAATGGATGCGGGACGTGCTGGAAAAAGGCATCGACAAAACGGAATGCCTCCCTGCCGACGCCCCCGGCGCGCTGCTTGGGGAATATGTGGAAGCGCGGCTGGAAAAGCCCATTCGCCATGAGGGACTTTGGGAAAGTTAGGAGTGAGGAGTGAGGAGTGGTCTGCCCCCTCGCTCTCCTATTGCCTAATCCCTATTGCCTTTTTTATTTTGTCTGACTTTCATGCTGCACAGTGCGCTTTTGACATTTGAGACGGGAAAATGATGTTTTCAGGCAAAACCGCTTTTCCTCTTTTCCAAATCGTGATAAGATAGGCTCATCCAATGAAGGAAAGGAAGGGACGCAAGCGAATGGGTAACATATTGGATGTGATTGTCCTGAATCTTCCGCTGGTTTTATGCTTACTGGCGGGCGTCGCCCTGCTGCTGGTGGAGGTATTCATGCCGGGCTTCGGCCTGCCGGGTCTGTCCGGCCTGGTGCTGATCACCGTGGGCGTGGTCATGACCTGGAACACCTACGGCGCGGCGGCGGGCCTGGCGGCCATGCTGATCGCCCTGGCGCTGGCAGGCATCTCCATATCGGTGTCGCTGAAATCGGCGGCCAACGGCAAAATGTCCCGGTCGGCCCTGTTTCTAAAGGACACCGTGGTCCCGGCAGAGCATGATGAAAACGAAGCGTTTCTGGGCAAAACCGGCGAAACCGTTACCGTGCTCAATCCCGTGGGCTTCGCGGAGTTTGACGGCGTGCGCCTGAACGTGCTCACCGAGGGCAGCTACCTGGAAAAGGGCAAACCGGTCAAGGTGACTAAGGTGGAAGGCAACAAAATCATCGTGCGGGAAATCAAGGGCTGACAGCCCGGATCATGCAAGGAGGAGAAGAAAATGTATTCTGGATCAATGATAGTCGTGCTCATCGTGGCGGCGGTGGTGCTGATCCTGGCCGCCGTATTCTTCCGGTATGTGCCCCTGGGGCTGTGGATCAACGCCCGGGCCAGCGGCGCCCCGGTAAAAATCAGTTCCCTGGTGGGCATGCGGTTCCGCCGCATTTCCCCCCAGAAGATCGTGAACGCTTATATCAAGGCCCGGAAGGCGGGCCTGGACGTGACCACCGATATGCTGGAAACCCACTTCCTGGCGGGCGGTAATGTGGAGCGGGTCATCAACGCCCTGATTTCCGCCAAGCAGGCCAGCATCAACCTGAGCTTCACCACCGCCTGCGCCATCGACCTGGCGGGCCGCGACGTGCTCCAGGCCGTGCAGATGAGCGTGCTGCCCAAGGTCATTGAAACGCCTCCGGTGGCCGCTGTGGCTCAGGACGGCATCGAGCTGCGGGCCAAGGCCCGGGTCACCGTGCGCACCAACATTGAGCGCCTGGTTGGCGGCGCCGGCGAGGAAACCATCATCGCCCGCGTTGGCGAAGGCATCGTGACCACCATCGGCTCCTCCATCACCCACAAGGCCGTGCTGGAGAACCCCGATTCCATTTCCCAGACCGTGCTGGAAAAGGGCCTGGACAAGGGCACCGCTTACGAAATCCTTTCCATTGATATTGCCGACATCGACGTGGGCCGCAACATCGGCGCCCAGCTGCAAACCGACCAGGCCGAGGCCGACCGGCGCATCGCCCAGGCCAAGGCCGAAGAACGCCGCGCCATGGCTGTGGCCCATGAACAGGAAATGAAGGCCGCCGTCCAGGAGATGCGGGCCAAGGTGGTGGAGGCCGAGGCGCAGGTGCCCCTGGCCATGGCCGAAGCCCTGCGGGAAGGCAAGCTGGGCGTGATGGACTACTATCAGATGCAGAACACCATCGCCGATACCGAAATGCGCACCGGCATCGCCAAGGCCGCCACGCCCAACACTGACAGCGTGAAGCCTCTGGACGGGAAGAAGTAAGAAAAGTGAGGAGTGAGGAGCTGAAAACAGTTAGGAGTGAGGAGTGAGGAGTTGAAGACAGATGGACATCTGAATTCTGTACTCTGCCCTCTTAACTCTTTATCATCTGGCGCGAAGCGCCAACTATTAACTCCTCACTCCTCATTCCTAACTCCTAACTTATTGAAGGGAGGCTTGCCGTATGCCATTTGTATGGATCGTGCTTGTGATCATCTGGTGGTGCTTTAGCATTGCGATGAGAAGCAAGAAAGAAGCGGAAGCCAAAGCCGCCAATCAAAAAAAACAGCCCGTTCCCCAGCGTCAGCCCGCCGCCAACTCTCCCGCCGCCGCTTCTCCCTCCGCCCCCATGAGCCGGGCGGACGAATGGGAGGACGAGGAGGACAGCTGGGATCGGCGGGACGCCATGCGGGGACAGAAGCAGCCCGTGGCGCCTACGGTGTCGGCCCAGGCAAAGCCTGTTCAGTCTGCCGCGAAGAAGCGGCACACCGCCAAGCCCTTTGAAACGCATATGCATACCCCCGTCATGGGCGTACAGGGCGAAGGCACCGAAGGAATCGACTGCTGCCATGATTTCATGCTCAGCGATTCCCTTTCCGCCGAGCCTGCCGAGTTCCTTCCCATGCAGGAGGAGGAGCAGAACGAACGGGCCAAGGCCCTTCTGCAGGGCGTGATTTACAGCGAAATCCTGGGCCGCAGACCCATGCGGCGCTACACCATGAAACAAACGCGAGGATAAACATGAACGGCAGCGATGAAAAGAAACTGATCTCCGTCCTCATCTGCGACGACGATCCCGGCATGCGCCTGATCCTGCGCAAGAAAATCCAGGGCACCGACGGGTTTTTCGTGGTGGGGGAGGCCGTCACCGGCGACGAAGCCATGGCCCTGTTTGATAAGCTGAATCCCCAGGTGGTGTTTCTGGATGTGGATATGCCGGAAAAGAACGGCGTGGAATGCGCACGGCTCATTCAGGACAAGAATCCCGCCTGCGTGCTGATCTTCGCCACGGGCCATGAGGAATACATGGGCGAAGCCTTCGAGGTGTACGCCTTTGATTACCTGGTGAAGCCCTTTAAGCTGGACCGGCTGGAGCAGACCCTGAGCCGCATCGACGACCGGCTCCACCGGACGCGTCCGGAAACCGTGGCCGTCCCGGCCAGCCCCCTGAAGGCCGCCGCCGGGCGGCTGATGCTGCGGCATAAGGACGGCGTATCCTTTATCGACATGGAAAGCATCCTGCTGGTGCAGCGGGAGGACCGGGCCACCGTGATCTATACTGCGGGCAACGGCCGCTACGTGGTCAGCGAAACCCTGTCGGATATGGAAGAAAGGCTGGACCCCGAAATCTTTTTCCGCTGCCATAAGAGCTATATCATCAACCTGCGCCGCATCAGCAATATCACTCCCTATGGCCGCTGGACCTATGTGGTGCAGCTGGAGGGCACCGAACACGACGCTCTGATCACCCACGATAAATATGAAGAGCTGGAACAGAAGTTCAGCTGAAATTTTCAGTTCCAAGTTCTCAGTTCTGAGCGATATAGTCACCCAGCGTTGGCAAGCCGAATCGCGGGAGCTAAATCAGCTTAGAACTTTGAACTTGGAACTTTTCATTTGATTCATCCAAAGAAATTTTCAAAAACCCTTGCATTTTCCCGGCGAATCGTGTAAAATACCATCTTGGCACATCCTTGCGTCCTACAAGGATAGGACGCCATATGTCCATGAGGAGGTGAAAATGACAATGAACAAGTATGAAGTGGTGTACATCATCGATCCTGCTGTGGAAGACGAAGCCCGCAAGGCGCTCATCAACCGTTTCAACGAGCTGATCACCGGCAACGGCGGCTCTGTGGACAAGGTGGAAGAGTGGGGAAAGCGTCGCCTGGCCTATGCCATCGATTATAAGACCGAAGGCTACTATGTGCTGGTGAACTTCCAGGCGGAAGCTGATCTTCCCAAGGAACTGGAGCGCAACCTTCAGATTTCCGACAGCGTCATTCGCTATCAGGTGATCAAGCAGATCGAGCGCAAGGTGGGCATCAAGCCCCGCGCCGTGCGGCCCGCTCCCGTGGCTCCTGCCGCTGAAGCCCCCGCCGCTGCCGAAGCCCCTGTGGAAACCCCTGCCGCTGAATAATCGGAGGAGCGAAGATGAACAAGGTATTTCTGATTGGCAATTTGACCCGTGACCCTGAAATGCGCACCACCCAGAGCGGCGTATCCCTGTGCTCGTTCACCATCGCGGTGAACCGCCGCCGGAGCAGCAACGCCGAAGCGGGCCAGCCCGAAGCGGATTTCTTCCGCATCACGGCATGGCGTCAGCTGGGCGATATCTGCGGCCGCTATCTGGCCAAGGGCCGGAAGGTGGCCATCACCGGTACGGTGTCCGCTTCCGCCTTTATCGGGCAGGACGGACAGGCCAGGGCCAGCCTGGAAGTGCAGGCGGACGACGTGGAATTCCTCACGCCCCGCAGCGAACAGGGTGACGTGGGCGGCTATGCCCCCGCGGCGGCGCCCGCAGCGCCCCGGCCCGCGGCAAGCGCCCCGGCCTATGGCAGCGCGCCTCAGGGCGGCGGCTTTGTGCAGGTGGATGAGGAAGAATTGCCTTTCTGATAGCCTTCAACGGAAATCATAAAAGAAGGAGGATAAACGATTATGTCTGAAGATCGTGGCGAAAAGCGCCCCCGTCCCCGTGGAAAGCGCCCCCGCCGTAAGGTGTGCGATTTCTGCGTGAGCAAGATTGAATACATTGACTATAAGGATTATAAGCGTCTGCAGCGTTCCGTGAACGAACGCGGCAAGATCCTGCCCCGCCGTATGACCGGCAACTGCGCCAAGCATCAGCGTCAGCTGAGCGAGGCCATCAAGCGCGCCCGTGCCATCGCGCTGCTGCCCTATACTGTGGACTAAGGCTGATTCAAAAATAAGCGCCGGTTTTCCGGCGCTTTTTGCGTTGCGTTTTTGCCAGTAGACAATGCACAAGCAATCTATTAACTCCTAACTCCTCATTCCTAACTCCTCACTGACTTAAAGTGTTTTACAGCTGAACGGATACGACGATTCAATATAAAAGTTACGAATATGTGAAATGCTTTTCATAAAAAAGACGGAATGTCCATGCAAAAGACTGGCTTTTATTTTCCGTTTATGATATGATAAACAAACAGGATTTCTATGCCATGCCGCGGCGGAAGCCCTTGGCGCAGAAGGAAGTGATTGCGACGGCTTTGCGCAGGCCAGACAACGTCGAAGAGGAAACCTTGGGGTTCGGAAAGTATCTGCTGGAGAAAAAATGGGTGCTGCTGCTGGCCGTTGGCGGCGCGCTGCTTTTGTCCTGGGCCTATGTGAAGCTGCTGGCGAAGCCTCGGTATGAGGCCACCACGTATCTGTATGTGATCAATCACCAGGACGCGCTGGTGGACTTGTCGGATCTGGAAATCGGGTCTTACCTGAAAAATGATTATCAGATCATCTTTCAAATGTGGGAAGTGAACCAGGCGGTCATTGATCAGCTTTCTCTTCCTTATACGCAGGAGGAAATGCTGCGCCGCCTGAAGGTGACAAATCTCTACAATACCCGGGTGCTGAGCATTACGTTCCAAAGCGAAAGCAGCCGGGAGGCGGCGGAGGTCGCCAACGCGTACGCGGAGGTGGGCAGCAGCTTTATCGCCCAAACCATGAAAACCACCGCCCCGACGATTCTGTCCCGGGCCCAAACGCCCAAATCCCCGGTTTATCCCCGACAGGCGTCTTTTATCGGCGGGTGCGTGTTTCTCGTTTCATCTGCCGTCCTGTGGCTTCTGTATGTCTTCTATCTGTATGATGACAAGATCAAAACCCTGGAGGACTTCCGCGGGCTGATGCGTGGGACGCCGCAGGCGGTGATTCCCGCTGGGGATGACTTTTACGCGGGCGGCGGCCGGAAGTGAAACCCACAGCTGAAAATACATTGGCTGTACCCAAGAGGACAGAGAATTGAGAACTGTTTTGGCGCTGATAAAAAAGGACGCCTGCGGCCTCAGGGCTGTAAGCAAAGCGGATAAGAGCGTTTACCTGACGGTGAAGCGTTGGTTTGACGTGGGCTTTTCCATTCTGCTGCTGATCGCTTTTTCTCCGTTGATGCTGGCGGCCGCCGTGGCCATTCGGGTTTCCTCTCCGGGGCCGGTGATCTACCGACATCGCCGCGTTGGAAAACAGGGCAGGCCCATCGAAATTCTGAAATTCCGCACCATGGTGAACCATGCGGACGAAATGCTGAACCTGTTTACCCAGGAACAGCAGCAGGAATGGGAGCGGAATTTCAAGGTGGTTCATGATCCCCGGGTGACCGGGATCGGCCGCCTGCTGCGGGCCGCCAGCCTGGATGAGCTGCCCCAGCTGATCAACGTCATACGGGGAGATTTATCCCTGGTGGGTCCGCGGCCCATCGTTCCGGAGGAACTGGCGCTGTACGGCAAAAATGGGGCCAGGCTTTTGTCCGTGACCCCCGGCCTGACGGGATACTGGCAGGTGTATGCCAGACAGGGCTGCACCTATTCCCAGCGGATGAAAATGGAATTGGACTATGTGGAAAACATGAATCCGGGATGGGACATCCGGATTCTGCTTCAGACCGTGCCGCGGGTCATCAGAGGCAAAGGCGCGAAATAAGATGTTAGGGGACAGGTATGGCACCGAGAAACGGTCTGCCGCCATACAGCGCGCTGATGGCGGTGTACGAGGGGGATCAGGCTCCGTGGGTGGAGGAGGCAGTGGCTTCTCTGGCCGGGCAAAGCTGGCCGCCCCGGGAAATCGTGATCGTGGAGGACGGCCCGCTGCCCGCCGCCATCCGGGAAGTGCTCTCGGCATGGGAAAGCCGCCTGCCCGGCGTGTTACGCTTTCTTCCGGGCCGGGAAAGACAAGGCCTGGCGGAGGCCATGAAACGGGGAATTGAAGCATGCCGCTGTGAGTGGATCGCCCGGATGGACGCCGACGACCTCTGCGCGCCTCGGCGGTGCGAGAAAGAATTGCGCTCTGCCCTTGCCCACGGGGCCGACTTGGTGGGCTGCGACTGCGCCGAATTCACGGAAAGCCCGGACAAGCCCGTGTCGCTGCGGGTGTTCCCCGAAACCCATGAGGAACTGGTGCGTTTTTCCCGCCGGAAAACGCCCTTCTGCCATCCTGCCGTGATGATGAAAAAAAGCGCGGTGCTGAAGGCGGGAAACTATCGGGCGGTGCGCTTTCTGGAGGATTACGATCTGTTTGTGCGGATGTTTTCGTCTGGGGCGAAGGGATACACGGTCAAGGAGACGCTGCATTATGTCCGGGTGGGCAAAGATTTCTACAGCCGCCGAGGCGGCTGGGCCTATGTAAAGACCTTGATGGCCTATAACGTTTCCCTGCTGAAGGAAGGCTGGACGCGGCCTTCGGATTTTCTGGTTCGCTCCTGCGGGAATATCCTGGTGGGGCTTGCCCCCTGCGGCCTGCGGGCGTGGATGTACAGGAGGCTGCTGAGAAAATGATGCGCATCCTGCATGTGGTGTCGGTGATGGACGTGGGCGGCATGGAAAGCTTCATCATGAACCTGTACCGCCATATGGACAGAAGCCGCATCCAGTTTGATTTTTTGACGCATCATGGCCGCCGGGGCGCTTTTGAGGAGGAGATCGAAGCCCTGGGCGGGCGGGTCTACCATATTCCTCTGATGGACGATCTGAACCTGGTCAGGTACCGGGCCGCCCTGGGCCGCCTGTTTGGGGAGCATCCGGAATACCGGATCGTCCACGGCCATCTGGGCAGCACGGCCCTGTGGTATCTGGGGGAGGCGGAAAGGCAGGGGGTGCCCTGGCGCATCCTGCACAGCCATGTGCCTGCCCGGCCGCCTACGGTCAAGGGATATGTGAAGGATTTTCTCTTTCATTTTTCTCCCCGCCACGCCAACATCCGTTTGGCCTGCTCCACGGAAGCGGGACGGTATCAGTTCAAGGGTCTTCCTTTTGAGGTGATCCCCAACGGCATCGATGTGGACAGGTTCCGCTTCGACAGCGCTGTGCGGCAGGAGGTCCGGAAGCGGCTGGGGCTTGGGGACGCTTTCGTGGTGGGCCATGTGGGACGGTTCCACGTTGAAAAGAATCACGCCTATCTGCTGCGGCTGTTCAAGGCGCTTCACGATCAGGAGCCGAAAGCGGCGCTGCTGCTGATCGGAACAGGGGAGCTGATGGAAAGGACCAAGGCCCTGGCGGAAGAATTGGGTTTGGGACGCAGCGTTTGTTTCCTGGGTTTGCAAAAAGACTGCGCGCCGTTTTACCAGGCCATGGACGCGTTCGTCCTGCCATCTCTGTATGAAGGGCTGCCCCTGACGGGGGTGGAGGCCCAGTGCGCGGGGCTGCCCTGCCTGTTTACCGATCGGGCGTCCCCGGCGCTGGGGCTGAGCCCTTCCGTCCGCTTTCTGCCGGCAGGCGAAGCCGGGGCGGAGCGATGGGTGAAAGCGCTCCGGGAAATCTGCCGCAGGCCAGCGGAAAGAAAAGCGCCGTCCCCCGCCGTGATGGCCTTTGACGCGGCCCGGGTGGCTCAGGCCATGGCAGAGCGCTATGAAGCGCTGTGGGAGAAGAAAGCATGATCGTGTATGGACTCAGCTGTATCTGCTCGGTGCTGGTGATGTATCTGGGGCAAAAAACCGAGCGCGGCCAGCGCCATCCAGGCGGCATCGTTTTCTTTTCCGCCCTGCCGCTGATCCTGACAGCGGCCTTCCGTTATGACGTGGGCCGGGATTATCTGTTTACATATGTGAGCTATTTTGAGGCGCTGCGGGATCATCTGGTGCCCGAAAGCCAGCGGATGGAGATTCTGTACCACAGCCTGAATCAGGCCGTGATTTGGCTGGGCGGCGGGTATGAATGGGTGTTCGGAGTATGCGCCGTGATTTTTTATCTGCCGGTGATGAGCCAGATTTCCCGGGATTCTCCCAACCCGGCCCTGAGCGCGTTTCTGCTGACGGGCATGGGCTATGTGTTCGTGTTCTTCAACGCCATGCGGCAGATGACGGGCTGCGCCCTGACGATGTATTCCCTCCGGTTTATCCAGAAAAAAAGGCTGATTCCCTTTCTGGTCTGCATTGCCCTGGCTGCCGGATGCCACACCACCTGTATCATTTTCGCGGCGGTGTACTTCCTGGGACGAATCAAGGTAAAGCCCGCCGTGGCCTGGGGAGCGACGGGGGGGGTGGCGCTGCTTAACGGTCCCCTTTCCTCCCTGATCAAAAGCGTGCTGGCCATGACGCATTACAAGGTCTATCTGGCCTCCATGTTCGACACGGGAAAAACGGCGTGGGTGATGCTGGCCATGAACGCGCTGGTGCTGCTGGTTTTCTCCCTGCTGTACCGGGACAGCCCCCAGTTTCAGCTGTATTTCAATTTGCAGGTGGCGGCGCTGTGGGTCACCATGTTCAGCGGGTCCGTGGTGCTGTCGCTGCGGCTGCTGTGGATGTTCGGCATGCCGGCCGTGATTTCCCTGCCCATAGCGCTGGAAGGGCTGCCCCGGGAAAAGGACAGGAGGCTGATGTCTTCCACGGTGGTGCTGCTGTATACGCTCTACGCGTTCATTACCGTGGGCCTGCAAAACAGCAACAGCGTGATGCCGTATCAAACCATACTGAGCAGGTGGATCTGATGGACAGAATCAGCACGGTGATTCCGGTGTATAACGCTGAAGAGTATCTGGCCCGGTGCGTGGATTCCATTCTGGGGCAAACCTGCCCTCCCTGTGAAATCATCCTGGTGGACGACGGCTCCACAGACGGCAGCCCTGCCCTGTGCGACGCCTATGCCCGGGAATACCCGGGACAGGTGCGGGCGGTGCACCAATTAAATCAGGGCCCTTCGTCGGCCAGGAATGCGGGAATTGAGGCTTCATGCGGCGATTATATCAGTTTTGTAGATGCTGATGATTACCTGGAGCCCGAAGCCTACGCCATCCTTCTTTCCCTCCTGCGGGAGCGGGACGCTGACGCGGCAGCCATGGAAATGCTGGTGGAAAAGCCCGACGGCAGCGTGTACCGCCGCTTTGAGGGCCAGCAGACTTTCTGCTGGGACACGGAAAACGCGCTGATCGAGCTGTGTTCCTACCGGCATTTGTATGTGATGTTCGGCACGTATCTTTACGCCCGCCGGTTATTTGAAAAACACCAATTCCCGCCGGGAAGGGAATGCGAAGACCAGTTCCTGCAGTATCGGGTGCTGGCGGAATGCCGCCGCCTGGCGTACACGCCGCAAGGGCTGTACCATTATGTGCAGTCGCCCCAAAGCCGCAGCCGAACCCAAAAAGTGAGCCTTGCTCCTCTGGAAGCCACGGCAGAACAGCTGGCTTTTTTTCAGGAGCGTTTTCCCCAGATTGCTTGGGCGGCGGAAACGGACTTCGTTTTCACGCATATGAGCATCGCTGCTTCGTATCTGCGTTCAGGGCAGAAGTGCCCTCCGGCGTTGGAGGAGCGGCTTCGCAGCGCATGCCGGGGCAAGCTGAAAAGTGTCCTTATGAATGGGCGGATTCCGAAAATCAAGAAGCTCCAGGCTTTGGCCTTCTGCTTCTGCCCGCCGGTGTATCGGCGGGTCATCGCCGGGACGGAGCATCGGTAGCATGATCAAGGGATTGCTGAAAAACCGCGCCGCGAAAAACGCCGCCTGGATCATTGCCTGCAAGGCGATCCAGGCGGCGCTTGGATTGGTTATTTCAATGATCACGGCCCGGTATCTGGGCCCGGCCAATTACGGCCTGGTGGATTATGCCGCTTCCATCGCCGCGTTTGCCACGCCCGTGGCCCAGCTGGGCTTTACCGCTGCGCTGGTCAAGGAGATTTTGAATCATCCCCGGGATGAGGGGCGAATCATGGGCACGGCAATAGGCACGGCAGCCTTTTCCAGTCTGCTGTGCATGGCGGGCATTGGCCTGTTTACCCGGATCACCACCCCGGACGAGCCCGTCACCCGCCTGGTATGTTTCCTGTACAGCCTGACGCTGCTGGCCCAAAACCTGGAGCTGATGGAATACTGGTTTCAGGCCAAGCTGATTTCCAAGTATTCCGCTGTGGCCACGCTGGCGGCCTACGCTGCCATGAGCGCTTACCAGCTCTTTCTGCTGGCGGTAGGAAAACCGGTTGTGTGGTTCGCAGTGGCGAAGGCCCTGGAATATGCGCTGATCAGCGCGGCGCTGCTGACCATATATTGCAGAAGGGGCGGACGCCTGCGCTTTTCCTGGAGAATGGCCAAAGGGATGCTGTCCCGCTCCTGGTATTATATGGTGTCCCAGTTGCTGATGCTGGCCTATGCCCAGGCGGACAGGGTCATGATCAAAATGATGCTGGGCAATTCCGCCCTGGGCCTGTATTCCGCTGCTATCGTTTGCGCCACAGAACTGTCACGGTTCATCTTTGCCGCCGTGATCAATTCCCTTCGCCCGGTGATTCTGGAACGGAAGCGCCACAACCGCCGGGCCTATGAGGAAGGAATGAGCGTGGCTTACGGGCTGCTGATCTATATGGCTTTGGGCCAAAGCCTGGTGATCTGCCTGCTTGCGCGCCCCATCGTTCAGATCATGTATGGAGCCGCTTACCTCGGCGCCGTGCCTGCTTTGCGGCTGGTGGTTTGGTATACTGTTTTCGCCTACGTGGGGGAAGCAAGGAGCATTTGGATCCTGGCGGAGGGGAAGGAAAAGTACCTGCTGCCCATGAACCTGTGCGGGGCCTGCGCCAATGTGGCGCTGAACGGAGTGCTGATCCCCCGAATGGGCATCCAGGGCGCGGCGCTGGCCTCCCTTGTCACCCAGGCCTTTACCAACGTGGGAATGAGCTATCTTTTGCCTCCTGTGCGGGAAAGCTGCCGCTATATGGCCCGCGGGCTGGACCCCCGGACATTGCTTTGCTTTTTGCGGCGGTAAAATAAAATGCCGGGATGCGAAAGCTCGCATCCCGGCAAGAGGAAGACCGTCTGACAAGACCGCAGGCAATTCGTGGCAAAGCCTTCTGATCGGCACGCTTCACTTTGCGCCCGGGGCCTTTCTATTCTCGGTTTATTGTTCCGTCCTTTCCACGGCTTCTTTCGGCAGCAGCGCGGTTTGCAGCACGTCTTCGATGGTTTCGGTGAAGATGATTTCAAATTCCTGGAGCACATGCCCGGGCACGTCCTCCAGGTCTTTTTTGTTTTCCTTGGGCAGCAGGATGGTTTTGATCCCGGCGCGGTAAGCGGCCAGCAGCTTTTCCTTCACGCCGCCGATGGGCAGCACCCGGCCCCGGAGGGTGATTTCCCCGGTCATGGCCACGTCCTGGCGCACCTTGCGCCCCGTCAGGGCGGACACCAGCGCCGTGGCCATGGTCACGCCTGCGGAAGGCCCGTCCTTGGGCACCGCGCCTTCGGGCACATGAATGTGAATGTCCAGGTTCTTGTGAAACTCGGGCTGCAATTCAAATTCCCTGGCGTGGGCCCGCACCCAGGACAGGGCCGCCATGGCGGATTCCTTCATTATGTCGCCCAATTGGCCGGTGAGCTTGATTTGCCCGGCGCCCTCCATGGTGGCGCATTCCACGGCCAGGGTTTCCCCGCCCACGGTGGTGTAGGCCAGGCCGTTCACGATGCCAACCAGCGGCTGCTTTTCCGGGGCCTCCCGTAAAAACCGGGGCGCGCCCAGATATTTTTCCACCACCTGGGGATTGACGGACACGGTTTCCTTTTCCTCGTCCAGCATTTCCACCGCCGCCTTGCGCACCACCCGGGCGATGGTGCGGGACAGGGTGCGCACCCCCGCCTCCCGGGTATAGCCCTCAATGATAGCCTTCATGGCGGCGTCGGACACCTTCACGGATTTGGGGGGCAGGCCGTGCTCCGCCATCTGCTTGGGCAGCAGATGTTTCTTGGCGATGTGCAGCTTTTCCTCTTCCGTGTAGCTGGGCACCTCGATGACCTCCATCCGGTCCAGCAGGGGAGCGGGAATGGTGTCCAGGGTGTTGGCGGTGGTAATGAACATGACCTTGGAAAGATCAAAGGGCAATTCCATATAGTGGTCCCGGAAGGCGCTGTTCTGCTCTCCGTCCAGCACCTCCAGCATGGCGGAGGCGGGATCGCCCCGGAAGTCGTGGCTCATTTTGTCGATCTCGTCAAACAGGAACACGGGGTTCATGGTGCCCGCCTGCTTGAGGCCGGCGATGATGCGGCCGGGAATGGCCCCCACGTAGGTGCGCCGGTGACCGCGGATCTCCGCCTCGTCCCGCACGCCGCCCAGGCTCATCTGCACGAACTTGCGGCCCACGGCCTTGGCGATGCCCTTGACGATGCTGGTTTTGCCCACGCCGGGCGGGCCCACGAAGCACAGAATGGGGCCCTTCAGCGCCCCGTCCTGGGTGTTCTTTTCCTTCATGCGGCGCACGGCCAGGTATTCGATCACCCGCTCCTTCACCTTTTCCATGGCGTAGTGATCTTCGTCCAGGATGCGGCGGGCGCGCTTCAAATCCAGGTTGTCGGTGGTCATTTTGCCCCAGGGCAGATCCAGAATCCATTCCACATAGGTGCGGCTGACGCCGATTTCCGGGGTGCCGGGGGCCATGCGGGTCAGGCGGTCCAATTCCTTGTTGGCCTTTTCCCGGGCCTCGTCGTTCATGGGCGTGTTGGCCACCTTCTGGCGCAGGTCATCCACGTAGGTTTCGTCCTTGTCGCCCAGCTCCTCCTGAATGGCCTTGATCTGCTCCCGCAGGTAATAATCCTTCTGGTTTTTGTCGATCTGCTTTTTCAGGCGGCTCTGCACCTGCTTTTCGATGCCCGCCAGCTCGGTTTCCCGGATGAGGATCTCGCACAGCTTTTCCAGCCGCTTTTCCACGTCGAACTCTTCCAGGATCGCCTGGCGGTCCCCGGTGCGGGTGAGCACGCTGGCGGCAATGATATCAGCCAGCTGGTCGCCCTTGTCCACCTCGCTGACGGAGCGCAGGGTTTCCCCGGACACCCGCATGGAGGCCCGGGCGTATTCCTCGAACAGGTCATGGGTGGTGCGCACCATGGCCTCCGTTTCCTCGGAGTCGGGCAGCTCCTGGGCGGGGGCCTCCGCGTCCGCCATCCAGAAGGGGTCCTCCTGAACAATGGCCCGCAGATACGCCCGCTTCTGGCCTTCCACCAGCACTCGGATGGTGTCGCCCGGCAGGTTCAGCACCTGCTTGATGGTGGCGATGGTGCCCACCTGGCACAGATCCTCCAGCACGGGGTCATCCGCGGCGCTGTCCCGCTGGGCCACCAGAAATACCTGCTGATCCTCCATCATGGCCTGCTCCAGCGCCGCCACGCTGCGGGGACGGCCCACGTCAAAATGCAGCACCATATGGGGAAAAACCATCAGCCCCCGCAGGGGAATAAGAGGCAGACGCAGGGTGTTCTTTTTCTTTCTTGGCATATTGTCTCCCTGAATTGATGATAAATTTCCGGAAAATCGTGATATTCCGACAAAAAGTATTATACCCGAAGGCGGATGAAAATGCAATCATTTACCCGGGCAGTTGAATGCCCGCCGCGGCGAACGGCTGCTGCTGGGGGACCGGGGCGGCGGCAGGGGGATTCTGTTCTTTTCCGGGCAGCAGCAGAAGATTCAGGGCATCCTGGAGGGTATCCAGGGGCAGCACCTCCATGCCCTCCCGGGTCAGGCGCTCCAGCCCGTTTTCCCGGGGTGCCAGCACCCGGCAAAGCCCCGCCCGCCGGGCAGCCTCCACCTTCGCAGGCACGCCGCCCACCGGCAGCACCTTTCCCTGTACGCTGATTTCCCCCGTCACCGCCGTCCTGCCGTCCACCGGCCTGCCGGTCAGGGCGCTGACCGCCGCCACCGCCATGGCCGCGCCCGCGGAAGGGCCGTCCACCGGCGCGCCGCCGGGAAAATTGATATGCAGATCCGTGCGCTCGTCGGCATAGCCCAGGCGGCGCAGCAGGGTGAGCACGTTTTCGGCAGAGGCGTGAGCGGTGGATTTCCGGCGCAGGGTGTGCCCCCCGCCGCCCAATTCTTCCTCTTCGACGATGCCGGTCACCAGCACCCGGCCCGTGCCGGGCCCGGCCACCGCCTCGATCTCCATCACCGCGCCTTCCTGGCCGCCGTGCACCGCCAGGCCATGCACGGCCCCCACCCGGTTTTCCGTGGAGGCCATGACCTGGGCCCGCAGGGAACAGCGGCTGGATTCAATGACCCATTCCATGTCGGCCCGGGAAATGTCCCCCCTGCCGTCCAGCTGGGCGATGCCGGAGGCCATTTGCACCATGTTCACCGCGTCCCGGCCGCAGGAAGCGTACTGGCCTGTCAGCTCCGCGGTGCCCCGGCTCATGGCAAAGCCCGCCCGCTGGGCCGCCTCATAGGCGATCAGGGCGATTTCCCCGGGCTCCAGGGCCCGGAAATAGATTTCCATGCACCGGGAGCGCAGGGCCGGGGGCAGTTCCTCCGGGCTGCGGGTGGTGGCCCCGATGAGGCGGAAATCCGCGGGCAGGCCATGGGCGAATATTTCATGCACATACCGGGGCGTACCGGTGTCATCCGCGTTATAATAGGCGGATTCAAACCGCACCACCCTGTCCTCCAGCACCTTGAGCAGCTTATTCATCTGGATAGGATGCAGCTCCCCGATCTCATCCAGAAACAGCACGCCCCCGTGGGCCCGGCTCACGGCTCCCGGCTTGGGCTGAGGCACGCCCTGAACGCCCAGGGGCCCCGCACCCTGATAGATCGGGTCGTGAACGCTGCCGATCAGCGGGTCGGCAATGGCCCGCTCGTCAAAGCGGACGCAGGTGGCGTCCATTTCGATGAAGGGGGCGTCGGGCTGAAAGGGCGTGCCGGGGCTGGCCTTGGCCGCCTCCAGGGCCAGCCTTGCCGCGCAGGTTTTGCCCACGCCCGGCGGGCCATAGATGATCACATGCTGGGGATTCTTTCCGCACAGCAGGGCTTTCAGGGCCTGGATGCCTTCTTCCTGGCCGATGATGTCCTCAAAGCGCCGGGGCCGCACATGCTCGCTGAGGGGCTCGGAGAGGGAAACGCTCCGCATCCGGCGAAGATTCTCCATCTCCTTGGCGCTGGCCCGGCCGTTTCGGGGCGCGGATTGCCGCTGCCGCCGAAGCTGAAAATAAAAATACAGCCCCATCAGCACCGTGGCTGTGGACTGAACCGCCATCCAAACCCATGTCAATTGCTTTCCCCCCTTTTTCTGTTCTTATCTTACCAAAATAGTTAAAATCCATGCGTAAAAAAACAGCCGCTTTTCGCTTCATTTCTCTTGACCTTTGGGGGAAAATAAGGTATCATGGATTTGACCAAATGAGCAGTACGGTCAATAAAATAAAAGGGGAGTCTGATTGTCATGAAAAAAATCGCATCCTTGCTTCTGGCGCTTGTGCTGCTGAGCACCGCCACGGTGGCGCTGGCCGATGATTATGCGCCGAACCTGAGCCGGTTTGCCCAGATGAAAACCCAGCGGATCGGCAATGTCATTTATATCACCCTGACCAAGCCTGTGGATAAGCTGTATGTGAACTGGCTGGGCGAACTCCGGCTGGCGGAAGTGGAAATCTCCGAGGACTTGACGGGCATGGTGCTCACCTCCGGCCACACCTATCAGCCTGGTGTGGGCAGGAGAAACCAGCTGGATGAAACCCCCAACTTCCTCTCTTTCCGCATTGTTCCCGCCGGCTCTTCTCCCGCTGCTTACGCTGCCGCCGTGGCCCAGAGCCGCACCTTCCTGGATGAATATTACAACGTCCTGGATCGTCGGAGCCCCACTGCTGGCCGGGATGGCTTCTCCTATGTGTACCATACCACCAACATGGACAGCGTGCCGACCCTGCTGAACCGCGCCTATATTTCCATTCAGGGCGAATTCATCGTGTGCTATAACCGCCGGGGCGATATCGTGGATGTGATGTCCGCCGGCAAAGACGTTCACGACGTGGCCTACTGGGGCAACTGATTTTCCTTCGCCCCTCAGCTGCCTCCTCACCGAGGCAGTTTTTTTGTGCGCAAAAAAGCCGGTCCCGGCAGGGATCGGCAGGCGAGAATTATCTGTCCAGCTGTTGTCATTTGCAGAGCACTTTAAGTGAATAGGCAATAGGCATTAGGCAATAGAACGAGAGCTCAGAGTGAAGAGTTCAGATATTTTTGCCATTCCAAGTCTGGATGCGTTGTTTGTGTCCGTCTATATTCTCTGTACTCTGAACCCTGCACACTGCATTCTTTCTACTATTGCCTATTGCCTAATGCCTATTGCCTGGTAATTGAAAGCGTTCTTGATACGGCTGAACGATTGCGATTATTTGGCCAGCTCCACGGCGATCTGGGAGGCCAGGCGCACGTTGTTCAGCACCAATTGGATGTTGGAGGCCAGGGATTCGCCGCCGGTGAGCTCGCAGACCCGGGCCAGCAGGAAGGGCGTGATGGCCTTGCCCTTCACATGCTGCTCATCGGCCTCCCGCAGCGCCTGGTCGATGGCGGCGTTGATCTGGTCGGCGGGCATGGCGTATTCTTCGGGAATGGGGTTGGTGATCAGCATACCGCCGGGATACTCTATCTCCCGCTGGGCGCGGATGAAGGAAGCGATTTCGGCGGGAGAATCCGCCCGGTAATCCACACAGAAGCCCGAATGGGGGGTATAGAAGGCGGGCAGCTCCTTGGTCTGATACCCCAGCACGGGCACGCCCTTGGTTTCCAGGTATTCCAGGGTCAGGCCCAGATCCAGGATGGATTTGGCCCCGGCGCAGATCACCGCCACGGGGGTCCGGGCCAATTCTTCCAGGTCGGCGGAAATATCCATGGTGGTTTCCGCGCCCCGGTGTACGCCGCCGATGCCGCCGGTGGCGAAAATTTTGATGCCCGCCAGGGCGGCGATGATCATGGTAGCGGCCACGGTGGTGGCGCCGTCAGCCTTCTTCGCCACCAGGATGGGCAGATCCCGGCGGGAGGCTTTGGTGACCTTGGTGCCCTCCCGGCCCAGGTAGTCGATTTCCTCTTCGGTGAGCCCGGCGCATAATTTGCCGCCGATGACGGCGATGGTGGCGGGCTCGGCCCCGCAGGCCCGGGCGGCGGCTTCGCATTTCAGCGCGGTTTCCACGTTCTGGGGATAGGGCATGCCGTGGGAGATAATGGTGCTTTCCAGCGCGATCACCGGACGGCCTTCCTTCAAAGCGGCTTCCACCCGGGGCGACAGCTTGATGTGCTGATTCAGGTTCATGCAGGTTCCATCCTTTCTGACTGCGTATCCGTTTATTGCATCTGCCCGCGGAGGGGGTACGTTCTCCGTGCGGCAGCGGGCGCGGCTTTGTATGCAGGATCATTGTATAGCAAAGCGCGGCCCCGTGTCAAGCGGAACCGCGCCAGGAGAAAGGAGAAGAAGCCTACGCTTTTGATTCGTTCTGCCAGCCTTTGCAAACGTCCACCCAGGCCTCGGCTGAGGAGAGCTGTTCCAGTTCTGGCAGCGTCAGTTCGATGGCGCTGTTGGCGCTGCCGCAGGCGGGAAACACCGTGTCAAAGCGCCGCAGGGATTCGTCTAGAAACACCCGCACGCCGGCGTTTACCGCAAAGGGGCATACGCCGCCCACCGCGTGGCCGATGAGGGCCTCCGTATCATCGGGGGACAGCATCTTCGCTTTCGTTTGGAACCGGGCCTTGAACCGGGCGTTGTCCACTCGGGCATCTCCCGCCGCCACGATCAGCGCGGGGCCGCCCTCGATCAAAAAGGAAAGGGATTTGGCGATCCGGCAGCCTTCGCATCCCAGGGCCTGGGCCGCCAGGTCCACCGTGGCGCTGGACACGGAAAACTCCTGAATCCTGTCCTCCATGCCATGCTCCCGGAAAAACGCCCGCACCCGCTCAATGGCCATGCTCCATCCCTCCCGACGGTATTTCAAATGGCATTGTAGCAAAGCAGAGAAGAAAAAACAATATGGAAACTGTGCTTCCTTTGTTTTTCGCTTTCGCCTATTTTCTGCCACAAAGTGATGGCCGGGACGGGAAAAAAAGATTTGAAACCTGGGCCTGATGCGATTATAATAAAAGGGGCGTTTAGATACGCCTGGACAGAAAAGGCGAAACGCGCCGAAAATGGAGGGGAAGAAATGTCTTTTTTTAAAATGCTCAGCCGCCGGTTCATGGCGTTTATGAGCACCCGGAACGGCATCGACCAATTGTCCATCGCCATTTTGATCGGCAGCCTGATTTTGCAGATCATCGGCGGCATCGTGAATGTGAACGCGGTGATTTTTCTCAGCATCGCTTTATACGGCTGGGCGCTGTTCCGGATTTTCACGCCGAAAAACGCAAAGCGCGCGGCGGAGAACGACAAATTCGTTGGCTGGTGGCAGCCCATGTATGCCAAGGCAAAGCAGTTTTTTCTGCGGCTGAAGCTGCGCAAGCAGTATAAATATTTCAAGTGTCCCCAGTGCGGCGTGCTGCTCAGGCTGACCCGGGGCGCGGGGGAAAAGGATATCTGCTGTCCCAAGTGCCAGCACCGGTTCAAGCAGAAAGCGTAAAGGAGGGCGGCGGTATGTTTGGCATGATCCGGCCGTATCAGGCCGATTTGACGGAGGAGGAAAAGCAGCGGTACAAGGCGGCCTACTGCGGGCTGTGCCGGGTGCTGAATGAAAAGTACGGCCTGGCCGGACGGATGGGGCTGAACTATGATATGACCTTCCTGATCCTGCTGCTCAATTCTCTCTATGAGCCGGAGGAAAAGCACCGGGAAGCGTTCTGCCCGCCCCATCCGGTGAAAAAGCATCCGGAGAGCATTTCGGAATTTACCGATTACGCGGCGGATATGACCGTGGCGCTGACATATTTTAAGGCCCTGGACGACTGGGAGGATGAAAAGAAAACCTCCGGCAGGGTGTATGCCGATCTCCTCCGGCGGCATTACGCGAAGGTGAAGGAGCGCTGGCCCCGGCCCTGCGCCGCCATCGAGGAAAGCCTGAATCAAATCCACCGGGTGGAAAAGGACAAGCAGTCCCAGCCTGAGCAGGCCGCCGATTTGTCGGGCCGGATGCTGGGGCAGATCTTCGCGGTGAAGGAAGATTATTTCCAGGGGCAGATGGCCTTCCTGGGCTACGCCCTGGGCAAGTTCATTTATATGATGGACGCGGCCATCGACTATGAGGACGACCAAAAGAAGGGCTGCTATAACCCGCTCCATGGGATGCGGGTCACGCCGGAGGGGGCGGCCGATCTTTTGCGCCAGCCCCTGGGCCAGGCGGCGGAGGCCTTTGAAACCCTGCCCCTGGTGCAGGATGTGAACCTGATGCGGAATATTCTGTATTCCGGCGTATGGCAGAATTATAATTACAAGATGAACGAAAAGAAAGAGAAGGGAGGCGAGAAGGATGGTCATTGATCCCCATAAAGTGCTGGGCGTCGCCCCCGGCGCCACAGAGGATGAAATCAAAAAGGCGTACCGGAAGAAGGCCAAGGAATGCCATCCCGACCTGCATCCCGACGATCCTCACGCCAACGAGAAAATGAATGAACTCAACGAAGCCTATGAAATGCTCATGCATCCCGAAAAATACCGGGCCCAGCAGAGCTATTCCAATCCCTTCCAGGGAGGGGCGAGGCCGGGCGGAAACCCCTATGGCGGCTTCAATCCCTACGGCGGCTTCGGGGGCTTTGGCAACGGGGGCTGGGTGGATTTTGACGAATTATTCCGTTCGGCTCAGACCCGGCAGACGGCCTATGCCCAGCCCGAGGAAATGACCTATGATTCCATGGAGGTGCGGGTGGCTGTGCAGGCCATCCGTTCGGGCCGCTGGCAGGAGGCGGTGAATGCCCTGGTGCGGGTGAGCGCCAATGACCGCAATGCCCGCTGGCATTATCTGTTCGCCCTGGCCCAGCACGGCGCGGGCAACACCATGACCGCCCTGGAGGAAATCCAGCGGGCCGTGCAGATGGAGCCCGGCAACCCCGTGTATACCCAAGTGCTGCGCCAGTATCAGTCCGCCGGGCAGACCTATACCCAGCGGGCCCAGGGCTTCAATATGAGCGCCGCCGATCCCTCCCGCTGGTGCATGCGCATCTGCCTGGCCAACCTGATCTGCAACCTGTTCTGCTGCAGGTGCTTTTAATCGGCGCGCAGGATGAACGGAATATCCTTTTTCGGCCGGGGGATCCGTCATTTCTCCCCCGAAAATATGATCAGCAACAAGCTGAATGGAGCAATTTATACCAATGCGAACCTATCGAACCGGAATTGACGTGGGCTCTACGACGGTAAAGGCCGTGCTGCTGGATGAAACCGGCAGCGTGGCTTTTTCTCAGTATCGCCGCCATCACGCCCACACCCAGGAAACGCTCATTGACATTTTAAAAGAAGCCCGCCAGGCCCTGGGCCCCTGCCGGGTGCAGTGCGCCATCACGGGCAGCGGCGGCATGGGCCTGGGCAAGGCCCTGGAAATCCCCTTCGTGCAGGAGGTGGCGGCGGTGGCCGCGGCGCTGAAAAAGGAAGCGCCCAAGACTGACGTGGCCATCGAGCTGGGCGGGGAGGACGCCAAGATCATTTATTTTACCGGCGGCCTGGAGGAGCGCATGAACGGCGTGTGCGCCGGAGGCACGGGCAGCTTCATCGACCAGATGGCGGCCCTGATGCAGACGGACGCCCCGGGGCTGAATGCCGAAGCGGCAAATTATAAAATGATTTACCCCATTGCCGCCCGGTGCGGCGTGTTTGCCAAATCCGATATCCAGCCCCT
>ODAI010874501.1_pt1 | contig 22482 bp, 11 predicted proteins | sample 1539321 | NCBI WGS metagenome assembly ODAI01 (sample SAMN02144231, study PRJEB22623) | gut metagenome | biome: sheep rumen | host: Ovis aries | place: New Zealand | reverse complement strand
ATTTTTCTTGCATTTTCCCCAAAAATATTATTACCTTTGCACCATGAAAACGAAGCCTATGAGCGTCATAGTTGTAAGTCCGTTGTAATACCGTTGTAAGTCCGTTGTAAGTCCGTTCGCAGAAACGACCATAAAGCGGAGTTTCAAGATACGATTACTAACCTCAATGGCGATTAAAAACAATAACTAAAACAAAAACTAAAAACAAAACGACGATGAAAAAATCCTTTATCACATTTTTGCTTCTACTCACCGCAATCTGCAGTTGGGCACAGGAGTCAAAGAACGAGAAAAAAGATTCCATTCCTCCAATAATTGTTGAAGGTACCTTGGAGCGTGTGCCTGATGGTACGGTCGTTATGGTAGGGGGGCGCATGGGTGGATTTTGTTCTTATGGTCCAAATCAAGGGGATACTTTAAGAAATGGTAAATTCAGAATAATTTACACACCAGATAGCCCAACAGATGAATATCTGATGACGGCGATGTATAATGGGGCACACTTTCGTCATTCTTTTCATTTCTATGCATCTCCGGGCACAAAGGCTACTATAAAAGGTGAAGGAATTCATCCGACAAACTGGTATGCGAAGAGTGACAATCCAAAACAAATTGAGGCAAATGAATATCGTGCCTACTTGGATGAGAAACTCCCCGGATACTGGGATTTGCAAAGAAGAAACGACTGGGTTAAAGAAGAGGATGATGACTATTATTCTGTGAAAAAGAAGGTAAGAGAAGCAGATTCTCTATATGTTGAGTACATGATTGAATTCATGAAAGACAGGAAATACAGTTCTGTTTTTGCAAGCAACCTCTGTACTGTTGCAGGATATATTAGAGAGCGTAGAAATAAAAGTATGGGAATAAGGGAAAGGGCTGCTAAACTGTTGGAAAAAGCTCCAAAGGTAGAAAACAGATGGGAAAATGAATACATCTATGATGCGAAGAGATTCTTGATGCCTAAGTACGAGCCAATAAAGATTGGTGAAAAGTTGCATGATTTTGTGCTCTATGACCATCAGGACAAGGAACACCACTTGACGGAATTCAATGGTAATGGCAAATACCTTCTGCTTGAATTCAACTCAAGATCCTGCGTTCCATGTATGGAGCATCGTCAAAATGATGCCCTTAATGCTCTCTACAAGAACCATTCGGACAAGGTGGATATGCTTATGGTGAATTGTGATTCTTGGTATTATTGGGATATAGAATGTAAAGATCCGAATAAGTACGGCAGGGACCCTTGGCATGAATGGAATGACAAGAAAAATGCAGAGGATATAATGCAGAGATACGGAACAGAAACAGGTCCGAGCTATTTCTTCGTTGATAAAGATGGCACGATTCTTGGAAGAATAAGCGATCAAGAGGATTTGAAGGCAGCTATTGCGAAGTATTTCAAGATTTGAGTATAAGGTCAAGAAAAATGGAAGCGGATTTGTTTTGATGTTCCTTGTAAAACCAGTACCCCGATTCAGGGTACTGGTTTTGCTATATCTATATGCCGATGACTCCCTAAAACACGGCGTCATCTATTTATTCGGAACACAACTTCTGTCTATGAATGGCAGATGCAAGGGGGGGGGAGAAAAGACGATGTATCCCCTTTATTAGGTAATGGTTGTTTAATAGACGACGCAAAAAACACAAAAAAATTACAGCAAAAACACATTTTTTCACCTTATTATGTCAATATTTATCACACATCATCATTTTTCGGTATTTCCAGAAAAATAATCCATTTGCAACCAAATTGCAAACAGATCATTGTAATTTTGCACTCGAAAATTGGAAGAGGTCTCTCCCCCGCCCTCCCCACCGCTCTGCGAGCGACAAACCGTTTTTCATATTTTGTCGTTCATCACATTATTCGCACAACTCATCACTAAAAGTTGGTCGTTTAAAGGCGATTCCGTAATTTTGTATAAAACTATAGTTTATGGGTAACACCACATGTAGGAAGGAAGCCGGAAGGCGAAAGAGCAATGAAGTACTCGGAAAATGAAAAGTTTAGTGTTTATGGGGTAGAGTTTAGTGTTCACCCCTTGAAATAAATAATGAAAAAATGAGAAAATGTTTATTACTTATGGCTTTATCTGTGGCGGCAGGTATTCAGGCACAGGAAGTTAACGACAGCACGGTAAAGCAACAGAAACTGAAGGAAGTGGTTGTCACTTCTTCGCAATCTGCAAGTAAGAGGATGAAGGAGGTGCAGATTGGTGTTGAAAAGATTGATATCGGGAAGATGACACAGATTCCGACCTTGTTTGGCGAGAAGGACATTCTGAAATCCATTCAGATGCTTCCGGGAGTGAAAGCAGAGAGCGAGGGCTCTTGCGGATTCGAGGTAAGAGGCGGTACGGCTGCACAGAATCTTGTTCTGATTGACAATGCACCTATATATAACCCAGGGCATTTCGTTGGACTCTTCTCAGCCTTCAACGACGAGGCAATGCAGACAGCCTCACTCTACAAGGGACAGATTCCGGCAATGTTCGGCGGAGCTACTTCATCGGTACTCGACGTGGCGAGCAAGGCAGGCGATATGAGCAACTGGCACGCAGGCTTCAGCATCGGATTGCTTGCAAGTAAGGTGGAGGTTGACGGTCCGATAGTGAAGGATAAAGTGAGCATGCTATTCTCAGCACGAAGGTCATATCTCGACCTGTTTCTGAAGCTGAGCGAGAAGTACAGTGAGAACACCATGAATTTCTATGACGTGAACTTCCGCACCGACTTCGACATATCACCAGCAAACAAGGTGTTCGTGTCATTCTACAAGGGTAAGGACAATATGGAGATTGACGACCTTGCCGAGATGCGATGGGGCAATATGTCCGCTTCTGGTGGATGGAAATACATACTTGGCGAAAAGCTGCGCTTCAACACTACGCTATCCTATAATATTTACAAGAGTAGGGTAGGCACTAATGTTACGCATCTTGACAAGAGAATGGACGGACATGTAAAGCAGACAATCCTCAAGGAGAACATTAACTGGCAAGCTTCTTCCAATCATGCTGTCTCTGTCGGTGCACAGGCTGCATACGATGATGTCATTTCTGCTGATTGGCAGTGTCTCACTGTTTGTGAAAAGGAACAGCGTTACGGAACAGAGATTGCTTGTTGGGTAAACGATGACTGGAAGGTTGCCAAATGGTTGGAAATGTCGCTTGGAGTCAGATACAACAATTTCAAGAAATATGATGCCATAGAGCCTCGTGCAAGTATGAAGTTCAATCTCAACGAGCTTCATTGCATCAAGGGCGGATATAGTCGCTCGGCTCAAAATATACACGCCATTCGCAATTCGAGCACCTCATTGCCTATGGATCGCTACACTTTGAGTACCGACTTTATCAAGCCTGAGAAGGCTGATCAGGTAAGTCTTGGATATTTCGGGATGACAAAGGAAGGCGATTACGATTTCAGTATTGAGGGCTACTATAAGTGGGTGAACGACATCTACGACTATAAGGACGGCAAGAACTTTGAGTCGGACATTGCCATTGAGAATATTATTCTTGGCGGTAAGGGACGCGCATACGGCATGGAACTGAGTGCTCACAAGAATAACGGACGGCTCACGGGATGGATTTCATACACCCTCTCATGGAGCGAGAACAAGATTGACGGCATCAACAACAATCGCTGGTACACAGCCAACAACGACCGCCGCCACGATGTTAACCTCGTGGGAATGTATCAGCTCAATGACTTCTGGAATGTGTCAGCATCGTTCATATTCAACTCAGGACAGGCTCTCACGGCTCCAAGTGCGAAGTATCAGATTGACGGCTCTACGGTGTATTACTACGCCGAGCGCAACGGCTACCGTGCACCATCATCGCATCACCTCGACTTGAGTGCCACCTACTCAAAGAAGCTCAAGCATTGCGAGCGCCAGTGGGCTTTCGGAGTTTATAACATCTACAATCGCGAGAACCCTTACGTTATCACGTTCTCTGAGGACGACAACTCAGCAAGCGGCACAAAAGCCACTCAGACAGCACTCTTCGGAGCAATTCCGTTTGTATCGTTCTCGCTGAAATGGTAAGACCTACCCAGTCCCTCCCCAAGGGAGGGTTCCTCCCCCCTCACCCCCTCAAGGGGGAGTAGTTAGTATTTTGATTAATAAAATATATAATTAGAAACGAATATGAAAACAAGTATGAAAATAAACATGATGAAATTTTATAAGGAAATAATAAGCGTCAATACTATTAAAAAGCTCCCCCTTGGGGGGCTGGGGGGTCTTCTCCTCCTCTTCTCTTCCTGCGAAAAAGAAATCGACATGGACTATCACACGGTTGAGCCGCTATACGTGGTGGAGGCTGGCATTTCAGAGGAAGGAGCCGTAGCACGAATCTCACAGACACAGAACGTGACCGATGAGATTGGCAAGCGTCCTGTAAGCGATGCTCAGGTTATTATCACTTCCGATAATGGTGAGCAATGCACTCTCCATCTCGATAGTGCAGGCTGCTATTCTTCGTCTAAGATAAAGGGCGTGGAAGGTCGTAAATACACCATTAAGGTGCAGATTGGCGATTACGTAACAGAGTCAACATCGCAGATGCAGGAGAAGTTCAGCATCGACGAGAGCTATATGTATAAGGAGCAGATGTTAGAAGATCAGGTGGTGTATTACCACGTTGGTGTGTCTGGCTATAAGACTGATACCATCGGCTATTTCTATGCCCTTGTAATGCGCAATGGTGAGCCGTATAAGTGGTCTGTTATCGGAAATAGATGGTTTGATGAAATGACTAGTATCAACGTGGGGTGTTTTGTGTATTGCGACCTCGACAAGGACAATAAGGATATTCTCAAGGATGGTGAAGAGATATCCGTGGAAGTTAGAAAGATTGACGAGCGCACCTACGACTATCTCTACGCTCTCCTCATCGCCGGGCATTCATCGTCAAACCCTATCAGAAACTTCACTAATCCTTCCACTCTCGGCTATTTCTCTGCCTACCACTCAACCCGTCAGATTCCTCTCCGCTTCTCGAAGGAATCACTTGAATTCTACGATGACCTGATGGAGAGTAAGAAACATAAGTTTGAGGAGAAGTAGAGGTTTAGGGGTTAGAGTTTAGGGTTTAGAGTTAATTGGCTCTATGACTGCCCTTGATAATAAAAAACCACATTCGTCATTCACGAATGTGGTTTTCTTTTTATATAATGTCGAAGGTAAAAAACGTTTTATTGGATTTATTCGAAGTTGTAAAAAAATTGTAATATTACTCATAAAATTTACTTTCAATAAATTTGCCAGACTCGATTTTTTTTTGTAGTTTTGCACCCAATAAAACTTACTATTAAAACTCAAAAAAAATGAAGACTTTTTACAACAGATTTTTTATGCTTGTATCGGCACTGATGGTGTCGATGGTTAGCTTAGCGCAAGATGCTGAGATTGACGGAATTTGTTATAATTTCAACAAAGAGACACAAGAAGCAAGCGTGACCCATAAGTATAAGATTGGGGAAAGCTACTCAGAGGTAGTCTCAATCCCTTCTACGGTTACCCATAATGATACGGTATATACTGTGACTGGGATCGGTGACTATGCTTTTTCTGATTGCAAGGCACTTACTTCTGTCACATTGCCTTCTTCCTTGAAGAAGATTGGCACATATGCTTTCTCGGATTGCGAAAGCCTTACTACAGTTGTCATTCCTAATAACGTAACAGATATTGAAGAATCCGCTTTTTACCGTTGCACGGGGCTAAAATCAATAGTAATCCCAGACTTAGTGAAAACGGTAGGAACCAGCGCATTTAGTTGCTGTTCAAACCTTTCTTCTGTTGTAATTGGCAAATCTGTGACAATGTTCGGATACGGCGTTTTTTCATGGTGTACAAGCCTTACCTCAATTGTTATTCCTGATAATGTGAAGAGTATTACAGATAATTTTTGTTATGGTTGTACGAGTCTTGCCTCTGTAAAAATAGGTAATGCTGTGACGAGTATTGGTGCTAGTGCTTTTCAAGAGTGTCCAAATCTCACCTCTATTGTTATTCCTGATAATGTGACAAGTATAGAATCACAGGCTTTCTTTGAGTTAGAAAACCTTGTTTCTGTTTCAATCGGTAAATCATTGGAAAGAATCGGAGTTAATGCATTTTGTAGATGTAAGAATCTAGCTTCAGTCATAATTCCTGATGCGTTGACGATTATTGAGGAAAGGGCTTTTTATGAATGTTCGGCTCTGACCTCGATTAACATCCCTAACTCGGTTAAGGAAATCGGAATTGGTGCTTTTGAAGGCTGCTCAGCTCTGACAACTGTCAATATTCCTAATTCGCTGACGAGTATTGAGGATTATACTTTTGAAGGCTGCTCAGCTCTGACATCAGTCACAATTCCTGAAAAAGTAACGAAAATTGGCGAACGTGCTTTTGGCGGTTGCTCAAGTCTTACATCATTAAGCATACCAAGTTCTGTAAAGGCTTTAGGAGACTATTCTTTTCTAGGATGCTCAGGTATCACATCAATCAACATACCAAATTCTGTGACAAGTATTGGAAATGCCACGTTCTCTGGTTGCTCTGCTATGTCCTCAATTAATATCCCAGATGCAGTAACGAGTATAGGTAATTCCGCTTTCAGTGGATGCTCTTCACTTACATCTGTTGTCATACCTGAAACTGTGACAACGCTTGGAGAAAGAGTTTTTGAAGAATGTACAAACCTTGCATCTGTCAATATCCCTAAGGGTGTGAAGAGTATTGGTAGTACATCTTTCTCTCGTTGTTACAGTCTGACTTCAATCATTATTCCTGATTCCGTGACTTGTATTGGTGATTATGCTTTTGACGATTGCAATAAACTCAGCAATGTTAACATACCAGAAAAGGAGAAGACAATTGGCGACGGGGCTTTCCGTGCTTGCGTGCTTTTTACATCTATCACTATTCTTGACTCTGTGACAAGCATTGGTTGGGATTCTTTTCGTGATTGCACAGGTCTAACCTCTGTCAAGCTGGGAAAATCCCTGAAGACCATTGGTCCAGCGGCTTTTTACTCGTGTACAGGAATTACCTCAATCATAATTCCAGAATCAGTAACAAGTATTGAACAGGCGGCTTTCGAGGGGTGCTCAAATCTTGCTGAAATCACCATTCCAAACTCAGTAGAAAGTATTGGCAAATCTGCTTTTGAGGGGTGTTCAGCCCTTACGTCAATCACGCTCCCTAATTCTATAACAAAAATAGAATGCCGTACTTTCGAGTATTGTGATAAATTGACTTCTGTTACGATACCTAACTCGGTTACGAGTATTGAGTATGATGCTTTCTCTAGTTGCCCAGAACTTGCTTCTGTCATAATCCCAGAGTCTGTGAAGAGCATTGGCTCCGCTTCATTCAATCATTGTAATGGACTCACCTCCGTCACCAACCTATCAAAGACCCCACAGGAAATAGAAGAATATACATTTTCAACATTCGGTGATCTTCATGTTCTCCCAGGATGCAAGGCTGCTTATGAGGAGGCTGACTATTGGAAGAATTTTAATATTATTGAGGATGCAGTGGCGCTTACACCTGAGATGATTATGGACTTGATTGATGCTATTGGTAACGTTGAGTACTCAGAAGCAAGTAAGGCTAAGATTGATGATGCTCGCTCTGCTTATAATGTCCTCACTAAGGAACAGCAAGCTCTTGTTAAGAACTATGCTACTCTTCTTGAGGCTGAAGATATTTACAGCAAAATTGATGTAACTGGCATTACTAATGTCAATACCAATACTGCAGTCAAGAATGGCAAGTACATTGTGAACGGCAAGATTCAAATCATCAAAAATGGTAAAATATATGGTGTGAATGGTCTTGTAAAATAGAAGATTAAAATAATATCTGAATAACAAACTCGAAGCCCTCAGTACATTAATTGTATTGAGGGCTTCGTTTGGGCATTGGTCATTTGAGAGTGAGATGTGGATGCAATGAACTGTGAGAGTGATAAAAAATACCGGTAAGTGAATATGGGGAGAGGGGTTAGAGGTTAGAGATTAGAGTTAATTGGCTCTATGAGTGCTCTTGATAATAAAAAACCACCTTCGCCATTCGCGAAGGTGGTTTTCTTTTTATATAATACCGAAGGTAAAAACTCTACCCTCTAAACTCTAATCTCTAAACTCTAATCTCTAAATATTACACAAGATGTGCGATAAGGCTCTCACGATCGCCTGGGAGCATATCGATAACAGGAACCTCAATCATTGTGTAGCAACCAGGCTGCTGCTTGAGAGAAGCACGTGCTACATTGACGAGTACCTGTGCAGTAAGAGCAGGGTTGTTAATCTTCATGTTGAACTCGAAGAGCTGGTTGTGAGTCTTACCTGAAACACCCTTACGAGTGAGGTTTACGCCATGACCAACATCGTTGAGTGCATCAACGCTCTCTACCTGGAATACGTGTGTCTCATCACTTGCGAAGTATGGATCTGCCTTGATAGCCTTTGTTACCTCTGCAAGGTCAGCACCTTCCTCAAGCTCTACATATACCATACGGCGGTGGATACCCTCACCTACAGGGATAGTCATTGAGAGTGCGTCCTTAACACCAGCCTTTGAGCGAACACATACAGAGTGGCCCATAGAACGGCCAGGACCGAAGTTGGTGTAAGAGAGTCCCTTTGGTGCGAGGCTCTGCATGAGAGTGCGTACGATAGAGTCAGAACCTGGATCCCAACCAGCAGAGATGATGGCAACAGTACCGTTCTTCTTTGCTACTGGCATGAGGGCTGCGCGGTAGTCGAGGATGCTTGTATGGATATCGAATGAGTCAACGGTATTGATACCCATTGCAAGGATTTTCTTTGCGTATTCCTCGCAAGAACGTGTTGGAGTAGCAAGGATAGCCACGTCAACGTCCTTGAGTTCGGTGATGTCCTTAACAACATCATACTGTGCAAGTTCAGCAGGCTTGTTCTCTGCGCCATTACGACGTACAACGCCAGCAATCTCGAAATCCTCAGAAGCCTCAAGAGCCTCTATGGCATACTTACCGATGTTACCGTAACCTACTACGGCTGCTCTAATCTTTTTCATTTTTATTTCTATATTATTTATTGGTTGTTTTGCTGAATGTCGATTGTCAAAAGACAAAGGTTAGAGCCTTAGTCCTTAGACTTTAGACCTTAGACTTTAGTCCTTAGTCCATATTCGTCTGCAAAGGTATAAAAAAAATGTCAAGAATTATAGTATTTGGCAAATTTTCTTATCAATATGTCAGCATTTCTTTCAAATTATAAGAATATTAACATATTTTTCGCCTCAAAACCATAATTCTTGACACTATAGAGTAATAATGGTTACAAATTGTTAGCAATGCAATTCCACGACAAAGCGAGTACCTTGTGAGAATTCGTCGTCAAGACGCAAATTGCCGTTAAGTTTGTAAGCAATGAGGGCACAAGTAGGAAGTTGCATTCCGTCATCCTCTGCAAGGTCTCTCACCTCGGCAAATGCCTGGAATGCGATATCACGTCTTTCTTCCGGCATAGAGTATCCGATGCCTGACACGATGAAGTTACCGGTATGCGGATTGCGTTTCTTGAATTCGAGGCTTACACGCTCCGTTTCACTACTCTTGGCAAGTTCGGCAATGAGAGCCACGAGCAGTTGCTTGAGAGCCTCCTCGTTTGACGGGAATGTGATGCCGTGAGCGTCCATCTTGATAGGGAGGTCGGCAGACACGCTCTGTCTTACCTCATTTACCACATCCATGCAAAGGCGCTCCATGTTGAGGTCGTCCTGCTCATAGAGTTCCTCGCGTGAGTTCTCAAGCACCATATACTCCTTGATATGCTGCATGAAGTTCTGGAGAGCAGTCACCTGCTTACTATCACCCCGTGCGATGGCATCGAGCGATGGATTTATCTGTTCGCTGATATTGTTTATGAAGAGACTCTTCCTCTCATTATTATTATTGGCAATCTCAAGGCTGTCGTTGAGTTTTTTTATCTTCAGCATGTTCTTGAACTTGAGCAGGACGAAGAATGCCAATGCCAATGCCAGAGCCACGGCAATGATGATGAGTACGATGATGAAGCCCCACTGCACTGCTATCTTGGTTGCCTTGCTGTCGATATCCTCCTGAGCCTCGGCATACTGTGCTTTCACAGCCTTGAGTTCGGCAGCAGCGCGATCGTTTGCGATGGAGTCCTTCCATTGTGTGTACATCTTCTCGAGCATACTTGCCATAAGAGCATTTTCCTTACCTTTTGCCTCTGCCACCATGCTTTGGAAGCACTTGTCTATGCCTGCGTCATCCTTGCCCTTGACACGGCGGTTGAGCACTTCCCTATAGCATTTCTGTGCAAGACTTGCATTGCCGGTCTTGGCACAATAGGAACCCTTGGCAATGAGCATATCCTCGATGACATCGCTCTTGCCCGACTGACGTGCATAGTCCTCCATCTTCTGCATCTGTGAGCGCGCATCATTAGGCTTGTTTATGCGTGAATACATACGGAAACGTTCCTTCGCTACAAGATAATGAAGATCAGGATTACCCTTGCCTATGGCAGAATCGAGTGCGCGGCATGTAGCGAAGGCTTCCCTCCACTCCCTTTCCTGAGTCAGGCGGATACTTTCCTCAATGCCTTCCTCTACCTGTTTCTTCAAACTGCTCTGCGCCTGCATGGATAGGGCGCCAAATGAGAGCATAAATAATAGAATTAGTTTTCGCATATAGTTTAGAGTTTAGAGATTTTTTAAGTTTTAATATTCCACACATTCCGGTTTCTCCAGATTTTCCGGATAATCCAAGATCCTACTTGCACATCGCCACACAAATCATATCCTGGAAGTCCTTGGCATTCTGAGCTCTGAGCACTCCCTGATTCATGATACTGAAGGCGAGTACATGACCGTTGGCAGCCTTGGCATATCCTGCAAGACTGCTAACGCAAGCCAATGTGCCAGTCTTTGCCCTTATGCAGCCCTGTGCCTTCGTTCCCTTGAGACGCTTTGCGAGCGTACCATCATAGGCTGCGAGCGGTAGCGACGGAATCAGCTGGTTATATATGGTGCTGTTCTCGTAGGCATATCTCAGGAAAGAAACTTCCAACTCAGCTGTTACGTAGTTGTAGAGCGACAGTCCTGAGCCGTCGGCAAGTCGGTAGTTTGCGGGATTAAGTCCCATACGCCGGATAAGATTCTGCTCAAAGGCCTTTGCCCCGGAAGCACGTGCCGGTTTGTTAAATGCAGCGGCAAGATGATAGAACATCGACTCAGCGTACAGATTATCACTTTCCTTCATCATCCTACTTAGAATCTGGTCAATGCTATGCGCGCGCGAACATATATCATTTGCAAGGAACGGTACTTTCTCTTCTACGACCTCGCCCTTTAGGACGATTCCCTGTCCTTCCATCTCAGCAATGAGCTTCTCTATCATCTGATCCTTGCGTGCATAGACGAGAGGCGAGAGAACGGGGTTATCGTCATCCCAGCACCATCCTTCTCCATAGAGATCCTTTTCCTTGAAAGTACGGTCAGCACAGAGGTTGCCCTCTATTGTGTCAACGCCCATTTTCTTCAATGACTCCACAAAGGCGATGAGGTCATCACGATTGAAACGCGGATCCATACCGCCTACAACATACACATTGCCTTTGAGCGTGCGTGTAGAGTCAATCACCGTACCCGTATTTTTCAGATATGTCTGGAACTGATACGAGCCTCCCAGTTTGTCGAGAGCCGTTATGGCGGTGAGCAGCTTCATGGTGGAAGCTGGGCGTAGCGTCTGTTTCTCGTTGACGGCATAGAGCAGCGAATCTGCAGTAAGGTCGTATATCATGACAGCAAACTGCGATGTCTTCACCGTGCGGCTCTTCTTTATGATAGTATCAAGACGAGCCCTAAGCGACTCTGGCCAAGGCAGCGTGTCGTTAGCAAGAGTGTCTCCGAGAAGGGCAAGGGAATCAACGGAGAGGGAGTCATTGAACGCATCTATGACCTCCTCCTGCACCCGTTTCTGTGGCTCCGCCACCCTCACCACAACCGTTTTACGCTTCGGTTTCCTCTTCTTGACCTTACCATCAACAGGCGAAGCCATGAAAAGGAGGCAGAGGAAAGCCATCAGTCCCACAACCGGGGAAATAAGTATGGTGTTATTTTTTTTCAATTCAGAAAGTCTTAGTTATGGTTATCGTTTCCGGTTACGAATCTTACTTATGAGGATAGTCCGTAGTATAATGCAAACCACGGCATTCCTTTCTCTCAATAGCCCATCGGGTTATGAGATATGCAGTGTTGATCATATTGCGGAGCTCGCATATATCCCTTGTAGCCTTCACGCGCTTGAAGAGTTTCTCAGTCTCCTCATAGAGCACGTCGAGACGTGTCCATGCCCTTTGCAGACGGAGGTTAGAGCGCACAATACCGACATAGTTTGCCATAATCTCACCAACTTCCTTCACACTCTGTGTGATGAGCACTTTCTCTTCGTTAGTCATCGTACCCTCATCGTTCCACTCCGGTACGAGTGTGTTGAAATCATATTCATCAACGTGTGCGAGAGAATGGCGAGCAGCAGTCTCAGCATATACAACAGCCTCGATAAGAGAGTTACTTGCAAGTCGGTTACCACCATGAAGACCTGTGCATGAACACTCGCCTATGGCATAGAGACGACTGATAGAAGAACATCCGTTGAGATCGACCTTGATACCACCGCACATATAATGGGCTGCAGGACGTACAGGTATATAGTCAGTAGTTATGTCGATACCGATAGTCAGACATTTATGGTAAATGTTAGGGAAGTGCTTGCGAGTTTCCTCTGCAGGTTTGTGGGTTACATCAAGGCATACATGGTCAAGACCATGAATCTTCATCTCCTTGTCTATGGCACGCGCCACGATGTCACGAGGGGCAAGGCTCAAGCGCTCGTCATACTTCTCCATAAACGTCTCTCCGTTAGGCAGGCGCAGTATGCCACCATATCCGCGCATAGCCTCGGTGATAAGGAATGCAGGATGTGTCTCTCCCGGATGGAGGAGAGCCGTAGGATGGAACTGCACGAACTCCATGTCGGCAACGGTTCCCTTTGCACGATATACCATAGCCTCACCATCACCAGTGGCGATGATAGGGTTTGTCGTAGTCTGATATACTGCTCCACAGCCACCGGTACACATGAGTGTCACCTTACTGAGATACGTATCCACTTTCTTCGTCTCAGGATTGAGGACGTATGCACCATAGCACTTTATGTCCTTGTTACGACGTGTCACGGTAACACCGAGATGATGCTGAGTGATAATCTCCACGGCGAAGTGGTGTTCCTTTACCTCAATATCGGGATTGGCACGCACAGCAGCAATAAGTCCGCGCTGAATCTCGGCACCTGTGTCATCGGCATGGTGGAGGATGCGGAACTCGGAATGACCGCCCTCACGGTGAAGGTCGAAAGTGCCGTCTTCCTTCTTGTCGAAGTTTACGCCCCACTCCACCAGTTCCTTTATCTGTGATGGAGCCATGCGCACAACCTGCTCCACAGCAGCACGGTCGGATATGAAGTCACCAGCAATCATGGTGTCTTCGATATGTTTCTCGAAGTTATCAACCAAAAGGTTAGTAACAGATGCCACACCACCTTGGGCAAACGAAGTATTGGCCTCGTCCAACGCAGTCTTACATATGATGCAGACCTTACCTTTCTTTGCCCTTGCAATCTTGAGGGCATAGCTCATACCGGCAACACCTGCACCGATAATGAGAAAGTCATATTTGTATTTCATAACTAATTACGAATTTCTAATTACGTGTTATCTATTTCAATAATATCAAATTCAACTAAAAGACCTGTGCCTACCTTGTCAATGAGAACTGCATCGCCAGTCCGAAATCGTGGATAGTGGTAGGATAGCTACTTGACGTGAGCAACGGCGTATTCGTCTGAGACTGATAATACACAGAAGCCTTGAGCAACTTCGATATGGTGTATTCTGCAGTAAAACTGAGTTTGAAAGCCTTGTTGCCACTACTTGCAGAACTTTCTCTTCTGTCGATGTTTCGATTGATGGAAGCCTGATTACGCAGACTGAGGTCAAGCTTAAGGTTCAAGTCATGATTGATTGACTTTGAATTCTTTGATGATGCCTTAGACTTACTACTATTATTGTCATCATCATCCTTATTGCCATCTTTGCCTCTGCTACTTGACTTCACAATTCGCTTATTACGTCCAGAGAAACTGAAGTCATTTATCTTATATCCACAGCCAACAACAAAATCCTTTGACAGAGTCTCGTTGAGCATTACGCTAGCCATTGAGAGGGTCAGGACACGAGTAGTACGATACTCGAGGTGGAAAGACATGTTATTCCTCATCGTTACATCAACACCGAGCAATGGATAGAATGCCTCATTGATGCTCACCTGAGACACATCGTAGTTACTGTTAAGTACGGGAACATCAGTTCCGCTTGTACCGTCCATAATGTAACCAAGCCGTTCTCCCATAATTGAACAGAAAGACAGGAATGACCTATATGAGCCAACTGCATACACGCTCCTATATGCGTGGTTAAGGTTGACACTCTTGAATATATTCTGGAAGAACGTCATATTACTCAATCCGCTATATCTGACAGACCAGTTAGGCAACATCTTTGTCAGAGCAGGGAATATACTCAGGCCATCAGTACCTGCATAAGTGCTGAGGAACGCAGGAACCATGACATCGGCACTATACTTATTGACGCCTGCATACTCATTTGGATTAAACGGCTTACGAGATTTCTCTCCCATACCATTAGGATATGTCAGGCCGGCATATTGCGCCTCTACTCTTGAACGGAAACCGTCAAGGGAATTACAGAACCTCTCGAATGATGCAGAATGGAAGCCATTCTCCGCACTTCCCATACCCTCAAAGGCAGACTTGATGGAAACAGTTGTCATTGTGAACTGTCCGCTATAGCTTATAGGGAATGATGTCGCGTCGCCATACATGAACTGCATAGACTTGCTTCTTGTCATTGTACGCTCGGCATTGAGATCAATCTTCAGGTTACGGGCAGGTTCAAGGGTTGCCGTCAGTTTAAATTCTTCGGTCTTATTGGTTGCTGCCGGAGTGGTTACAAGCGTATCATCATCATTGCCAAGCCATCCATTAGCCTTTGCCTTCTCAACATAATCATCGCCCACGAATCCGAAAGCGAAGCCCAAACCTGGAGCTAATGCATTATCTGTTCCCGTATTCACCGATTTCTGTCCAAACACATCACCAACAGAAGGCCTATATCCTGGCAATGACATAGAATACTGGTTACGGTATGTGATGTTCACGTTACGGACCATCATGAGAAGACGCGCAAAGGACTGCGTAAGCCTATACCATTGCTGGTCGTCCTTCTTAGGTTTGGCTACAACCGTGACTTTCATTGTTACGGCAGAGTCAGCCTTGTTGATAATCCTTATCTTGTTATCATCCATCACCTTGTACTTGACGGGGATAAGTTTGCCCTCGGCATTGTGCGCAGTAACGGTGAGGCTTTTTGACTTTTTGCCATGAACGAGCACGGTTGATGTATCGGCTTTGATGGTCACCTCCTTCTCATACCTGTTACGGTTTTGAGCAAGCTGTTTCTTCTTCTCAGCCTCAGCCTTCTTTTCATCCTTCTCCTTCTGCTCACGTTCCTTCTTGTCACCAGCAAGTTCCTTAGCATCCTTCGTCTTATCGCCCTTGCCTTTTACGCTTTTCTCCTTTTCCTTTCGACTTTCGGAATTACTCTTTTTCGGAACACGCTTAACAGCCTTCTTAAAACGCTCGTTTACTTTCTTCAGGTAAGGAATCTGCTCATACAGTTTCTCCAGATTCAATGTACTGTTGATTGTCAACTGACGGTTCATACCTATAGTATTGCCAAGCGATGTTCCATCTTCCAAGCGGGTACCTCTCTGCCAGTTATAGTTTGAAGTATAGTTGGCATCAGCATTAAGCCAACTGAATACAGGTATGAGATTGAGCGGCAGCTTATAGGATGCAGAGAATGACTGCTGATAGTCAAGCGGAGTTCCCATGTGCTTGAGACTCTGTCTGACAATGGAATCCCTTTTTGCGTCAAAAGCATCAAGATACCTGTCCCTGTCTATCTGCGTATATAGTTCCTCGATTTCTGCATGTGTAGCACTCTGGAAATTGAGGTGGAGGTTCTTTGTGAGATCCCAACGTATGCTGAAATCACGATTCCACAGATATTGCGAATCAAATGTAGGAGGAATGGAATTGGAAGCACCGAGATCTTCCATATCACGTTCCTGAAGCTCATATCGATAGCGATTTATATCGGTATTGAACGAAATGTTCTGAGGTAGCCAATACAGGCTAAATCTCTTTACTATATCATAATACTTTGACTTGCTCTTTATCTTCTTGAAAGGTTCAAAAGGCTTATACACAGGAGTCCATGAATATGCCATAGAACCTTTCCAATTGTCCTCATTCTCATATACGGTTGTTTCACCTGTGGTATTGTTGTGAGAGTGACTGTATGAGAACGTGAAGTTGGCAGGATCATAAGGCATAGGATGGCGTTTTGTGGCAATTCCAACCCTTACTCCAGAAAGCGAGAAGTTCGTACTTACGTTCTTCATTATCGCAATACTTGAAATAGAGTCTTTCTCATGCTTGCTGCCAGCAGTCTCCAGAGCATCATCAAGTTCCATATCAGTATCGAGAGGATTGAACTTCGGAGCTGTCTTCTCACGCGTAACGCTATAATACAACGGAGCCTGCACCTTTGCCTTCTCTGGGAAGAACTTACCAAGTTCTAAATTAGTGGTGACGCTATAGGTGGTGAAGTTGTCAGTAGAGCGTGAAGCCACTCCTTCCTCAAGTCCACCGAAGCCCTCACTTGTATATTTTCCGGAAGCATTGACACTACCGAAGTCAGACAACTGCACATTGAGATTACCCTGGGCCGCCCACCCGCCAGAACTTTCCGGGTCAAGAAGACGAAGTTCATTAACCCATACCTCACCACTCTTCTCTGTGCCGGCAAGGTTTCTCACGCCTATGACCATAGTCTTCACCTCACCAAGAGTAGGATTACCCATGATGCTTATCTTGTTCTTCGGAGTGTCATCGTCGTAGATGCTGAACTCGGAATTGTAGGATGCAAGACCTGCATTCTTTGCCTTGTTACGAGCCTTCTTCAAGGCCGTGAACTTGCTAAGCTTGATATTCAGCATATTTTCCTCCGGCCAAACAGCACGGCAGTCTGCACCAGAATATGTGCTGTACTTACCTGGAGCCGTAAGCTTAAGCGGAATCTCATACTCGTAGTAATTGCTCTTGTAGTCAGAGCCAAGTCGGATGAAGAGAGCCAGCTGATCATCCTGCAAGTTGGAGACATTAGGTTCAAGAGCATTGGCATGCACGAACATCTGCAGGTTATTGTACTGACGCATATCCAGCGTCATATTCTTATACACAGCCTTTGCATCGCCAGAACTCATACCGGTAAGCATGAAGTTCATAGCAGACTCATTGCTCTCTGTGAGCTGTGGCTGCGACGGGTCAACAACACGTGTGATACCAGGAGGAAGTACATAGTTGACAGGTGTCTTTTCTCCATTCTCCTCAATATTCACATCGCTGACTGACATCTGAGCTGTATTTGCAGAGTTTGTGTTAAGGTTCTGCTCATAGACACGCCATTCACCACGCACAAGGTCGAGGTTAGCGAAACGCAATACAACAGGTTTCTCGAAGTTGGTCATGAACATACGCATGAAGCGGATGCTGGTGAAATCGTTGATAGAACCTATCTTCTCCCTGTCTGGAGACTTGATAGGAATACGGAACTGATACCAGTCAACAACTGATCTCTGACCATTCTTCAAGGTACGTGTGGCACTACGCTTGTCAACGATATAATTAGAACCGACCACGAAATCCTCTGGACGAATGCTGACCCTATACTGATAATATTTCTCGTATTCGTTCAGGGTGTAGTCCTGATTTATATCCTCAACGTCAGGGGTTGTCTTATATGAAGAATCAAAGTTGCTATTACTCTCAGGAGAGTTCCCCTGAGGATTGTTGATATACTTATATCTCTCAAGGATGGATGTCTTACGCTGATCAAGCTCTGCCCCACGGAAATAGCGATAGTTATCACCGGCTGGATCGGCATTGATAGAATCAAGGGCAGAACCTGTCACGTTGGCACGAGCGTATGCAAGGAAGTCCTGATAGGTTCTGAATGACCTTTCCTCTTCATCGGTAAGACCATTGAGACCAACGTCTTGCTTGTTGCGTGAACCTCCTGTTGTGGCAAAGGCGTATGTCACAGTACTCTGTGTCGGTATCTTACCCCACTGTGATTCGGTATATGAATTACTGCCATCCACCGGCATACCGCTCTCATAGAACTTCTTTCCGTCACGAAGTACATCCTCCGAGATGTCGCCAAGGTTGAAATAGAGGTCACCGCCATGTTGTGAAGCCGTACCATTCTCCCGCGTATAGATAAATGGATCAAGCATCCAGAACTCAATATACTCGATATTGGCAGCCTCGAAATCATTGTTATCAATCTTACGCATCATACCTCCCCACGCATTACGGGGATTGTTGAGATGACCTGCCTGATTAATATCTGTGGTAAAGTTATAAGGTCCTCTTTCCTCTGGATAATACGCAAGATTAAGTATTGACAAGGTACTTGAAACACCGGAATATGCACTCTGATCGCGATTAGGGAACACCTCTTTGGTATATACTTCACGAACATAGTGATTTGACAACTGCTCTACATCGCTCTTGATATGACTCGGTGTAAGTGTAGAACCGTTCCTTGTGAACAGAGGGTCAATTGTGTACCACGCAAGACGTGCACGATTAAAGCCACTTGTCAAGCCTGACTTATCAGCTGATTCCTTGAAAGTGGATGGTACGCTTGACAGCATCCACGTTGTAGGTGTGCTGACATCTATGCCCGATTTTGTTGACTCGAAGTCATCTATGTAAGAAGCATTGTCCTGTGTACCACTAGCCTGACCAGCTATGAGTTGAGCGAACTCACCACTAAATTGGATATTTGAAGGTTGTGTTACATGCAGGAACGGTATCCTGTTAAGCATATTGGTCAACCATTGGCTCTCCTTTTCCCATTTGAGATTCACACCCCATATCGTATTGTTCAGAGGCTCAGCTCCCATCTGCACCTTCGTCGTCAGGCTCTGCTCTGAAAGATGCTGTATAGTACCGCTCATCTGGAAGTCTTTCGTAAAGTCATACTCCCAGTTGAGTCCGAACATGGTCTTTCGTTGCTGACCATAGTCGGTATTGCTCTCAAGCGAAACATTTATGGCTGTACCTGCATCTATGATGCTCTGGTTAAGAATAGTAACCTCTCCTAGCGAATAGTCAACCGAATAGTCACTACCCTCTATCAGCTTCACACCACCTGCAGTAACGGTAACAGAACCTTGAGGCACATTATACGCACCCAACGAAATCACATTGGCTGCAGTTCCTCTGAACTGTCCCGTAAGCATATACTTATCCTTCTCTGCTATCTGTTTTGCCACAGTCTTCGTAGAGTCGTAAAGCTCAGTATAGACATACTTTTCTGCCTGTTCTGCTGCAACGCCATTGTCTTTCAGATATTCATACAGACTTCTTCCGAAAGGCTCCACTTTCGGAAGGAACACACGACCATTAGCTACGGTGTAGTTCTCTACGAAATCAAAGTAACCGTTAGAATTCGGCTTATTATTGTTATCTATACGGTCTGCACCAATAACCCGAAGCAGAGGAGTTGATTTTACCTTTGGTTCCGGGATATAGTTGAGATAGACACCTGCCGTATCACTCAGATATTTGATATCAAGTCTGAACTTCTGCTTCTCCACAGTTGATGCGAGATAATACACGTTCTTCATCATCAACGGCCAGTTTCCCTGCTGAGGATTGTTCGACGTATTCTTCAGCGACTTCACAAAGAGCGCCTTATCCACATCCCCATTACTCTGGGAAGCCAATTCACCCACACGATGAACCTGTCCGTTATATGTATATTCGAAAGCAACGGCAAGTACCTGATCCGTCTGAAGCGTTGACTTCAGAGAGACATAGCCAAGTTCCGAATTGATTGTATATTCTGAAGGAGATAGTTTGCGTGCCTTTTCGAGTTTCTCGTAGTCAACACCGCCTACAAAACCTGGGATAGCGTCAAGCCGAGTTGCTGTCTGATCGATACTTCTGGCATCACCATATTTTGTAACCAATTCACTATACTCGCTGTTTGCATTATTATCAGGAGCAACATTTGAACCGTTTCCTCCCCACATGGAATTCTTCGGTTTTCCTTCACCAAGGTCTGTAAGCGCAATGATGTTACGGGTATCTGTCGTCTGACCAGTCTTATTCGTCACCCATATCTCCACATTGGTGATATTGACTCCAGAGGAAATGTTCGGCAAAGTGCTGAGTGCCTTATCATACATTCCACGGAAAAATTGCGAGAGGAAGAAGTGACGGTTCTCCTCATAGTTGGCTGCATCTATCTCGAAAGGGGTGAACTGCGCCCCACCCTTACTGCTCACGCTCTTTGAATTTGACTTCTTCTGAGATACTACCGTCTGGAGCTTGAGTTTACCAAACTGCATATCGGTTCTTATACCGAAGAGTGAAGTTGCTCCCGTTACTAAAGACGAATTAGTAGGGAAACTAACATTTCCGGCCTCAACAAGTTTTATTATCTCATCCTCCTTGCCTTCGTACTTCAATTTCATGTTCTGAGCATCGAAATTGAATGTAGCTTCCGTGTTGTAGTTAAGGTTCATGTTCACCTTGTCTCCAACCTTACCAGTCACATTGAGGTTTATTTTCTCGTCAAAGTTGACGGATGTTGTGTTTCTGTTTCGTATAGGAAGTGAAGGATTGTCTATCGACTTTACACTTGCCCCAAACTTGAGTTCGGCAGATCCCTGTGTCTTGATTCGCACACCACCAGGACCGAATATCTTCTCTGCTGGTCCCAATTCAAAGTGCATATCCGTGAAACTGAACTTATCCTTACCCTTGGTCTGATATATCTCGTCATTCTTTGAGCGGAAGTATTCAGCCATTTTCTGCTTCTCAACCCACTTCTGATACTCCTGAACAGACATCATCACAGGTGCTGCAACCCATGTATTGCCCATCTTTGAGCCTATCACATAGCGGTCAAGGGTATCGTTATATACAACCTCCTGCTTGAGGTTCTCCGGACGGCTAAGATCAGTTGAACCCTGCTTGAGGTCATCATACGTTATAGGCATAGTACGCTGAATCTTCCAGCGGGGATGAAGAAGACTATCAGGAATAGTGTCTTCCTGAATTGTAATCTGCCTTCTGATTTCAGTCTTACGAACCTTTGACTTTACCGTATCCTCATCCGCACGGTCTTGAGAAGCGCCTCGTGAACGGGATGTGTTTTGTCTCCTTGCTGTCTTGTCGTCCTGAGCAGACACAGTTCCCCATATCATCGTTGAGATAACGACGAGAATAACACCAAGCCAAGCCTTACCAAAAGACAAACGACTTAAGAATATTTTCTTTAGGAAACTGCGATTTACCATTTAGAATTAAAACACAAGCAATAACGACATTCGCGCTCCGGCTTCCTCTCTACCGGACAGAGAGGCTTTTCTTACTTTATCAACTTCAAAGCCTGCTTTATCACCTGCTCAACAGGCAACTCAGGATGAGCCTTGAGGATATCAACAACCACCTTCTGACTTGGAGCTGGAGAGAAGCCGAGCATCGTAAGAGCACCTACAGCCTCATCGCGGACCTCATTCTGCTCTGCAGAGAGAACCGGCATACCAGCAGCAGCCGCACTTGACTGTAAATCAGCAATAAGTCCGCTTGCCGCCATTTTGTCCCGAAGATCCACGATTATGCGCTGAGCTGTGCGAAGCCCTATACCCTTTACCGACTTCAGCATCTTCTCATTACCAGAGGAAATGACATTAACCAATTCCGTAGGAGTAGTGGCAGAAAGAATCATACGTGCTGTATTGCTGCCCACCCCACTAACGGTTATCAGCATACGGTAGAGTTCTCTCTCCTGCTTGTTTACAAAACCATAGAGGGTATATGAATCGTCACGTCCACCAGTCATTATAGCCTCGTGGATGTAAAGCTTCACCTCCTTTTTTGTCTGAATAGCCGTATAGGTATTTAGTGAGATGTTAATACCATACCCTACGCCTGCAGCCTCTACAACTGCCAGCGTCGGGGTTACCTCCGTCAATTCGCCTTTAATGTATTCTATCATGTTTTTATGTTGTCGTACTTTTTATTATTATAAATAATAACGTGCGCGTACATACAATTATTGCATAACAGACGAAAATGAGCATTAAAATATAATACATTTTACATTTTTCATGGGACAAAAAAACGGAGCATTCATTACTGATGCTTCGTTGATATTATCTTTTAGAAT
>ODAI010979205.1_pt1 | contig 22484 bp, 22 predicted proteins | sample 1539321 | NCBI WGS metagenome assembly ODAI01 (sample SAMN02144231, study PRJEB22623) | gut metagenome | biome: sheep rumen | host: Ovis aries | place: New Zealand | reverse complement strand
TGCTTGGTGAATTCCATGATGTTGACACCGTGCTGTCCAAGTGCGGGACCTACCGGCGGAGCAGGAGTTGCCTTGCCGGCCGGAATCTGCAATTTGATGTAACCAGTTACCTTCTTTGCCATTTTTTCCTCCTTTGTGGTGATGTGCGCAGCATTTCGCTGCTCCCACTGTCTGCGGCATAAGCCGCGGTTTCTATATACTAAGCGGAAGTTCCGCCTCATATATCAAATGTAAAAGCGCTCCGATCAGTTCATCTTCCTGACTTCCGCGAAGCTGATCTCTACCGGGATCTCTCCACCAAACAGTTCCACCTTGATCGTCGTGGTCTGTTTGTTGAAATCGATCTTCTGCACCTGTCCGACCGTGTCCTTCCAGATGCCGGCCACCACTGTGACCGAATCGCCGACCTCAAAGTCGACAGTGACGTTATTCGTGTGGATCCCGAGGGGCTTCATCTCCGCTTCCGTCAGCGGGACCGGTTTACTTCCCGGGCCGACGAAACCGGTGACGCCGCGTGTGTTGCGGACGACATACCAGGTGTCATCGTTCATGATCATATTGACGAGCACATATCCGGGGAACATCTTCTTGGAGACGTTCTTGCGCGCGCCATTCTTGACCTCGACGACATCCTGCATCGGTACACGCACTTCAAAGATCTGGTTCTCGAGATGACGGTTCTCGATCGTCTTCTCAATATTGATCTTCACTTTATTCTCATATCCGGAGTATGTATGTGCCACATACCAGAGCGGCTCGTCCGTGATCGCGCTCTCGTCAAGCTTTTCCTCTTCCGGCGCCGATTCCTGAGCTTCAAGAGAAGCCTTGACCGCTGCGGCATCCGCATCGTCCATTTTCTCTCCCTGCTTGAGGACTCTCTCCGCTTCCGCTTTTTCAATATCAGCAGCCTTCTTGGTAAAATCAGGTCTCCTGATCTCGCGGACGCCCGGAAGAACACCCGCCTTAACGCGGACGCCGCCGCTGCGGGGCTCTAAATTCTTATCTGCCATTGATCTACCTCATCTTATACAGCTCATCGACAACCGTCAGGTCGTCCCCACTGTTGTCAGCCATTCGATCAGGTTCTGTGCGCCAAAATCAATGACCGCAATAAAAAGCGCGGTAATAACAGTAACACACAGTACTACGATCAGCTGTTTAATAAGCGTATCACGATCCGGCCATATGATTTTCTTGAACTCAGTCTTAACGCCCTTCCAGAAAAGGCTGAGCTTGCTCTCCTTGGCCGTACTGTCCTTTCTGCTCATTTGCCCTGCTCCTTATTACTTCGTCTCTTTATGAGTAGTGTGTCTCTTGCAGAATCTGCAGTATTTCTTGGTCTCGATCCTCTCCGGATGAGCCTTCTTATCTTTGGTTGTATTGTAGTTACGCTGCTTGCACTCTGTGCAGGATAATGTAATTCTTGTACGCATTTCGTGTCACCTCCGCGTGGAATTTCGTAAACAACAGGCCATTTAAGCGCATAAAAAAAAGACCTGTGACAATCTCGAGTACTAACTTAACACACTTGTCAATGATAGTCAATAGAATTTAAAACATTGATTTCGGGTGATCGTCGGAATATGAACAGGTACAGCTTCCGCAATTCTTACGGAAAACCGTACCTGTATCTTATGATCAAATTCCTTATGATGTAGTTCCTGATGATTTAGTTCTTAATAATTCAGTTCTTAATAATTTAGTTCTTAATAATTTAGTTCTTAATGGTTTAATCTGTTATGGATCCGGTCCCTTGCGTCCGGGCCCCGGCGTCAGCCCAGTTCCTCTGCTGCCGCATCCAGCGACGCCCTGATCACTTTGTCCATGTCAAAATACTTGTACAATCCGAGTCTTCCGCCGAACAGCACGTTCTTCTTCTCCTTAGCCAGAGCATGGTACTGTTCATAGACCGCATTGTTCTTGTCGTTGTTGACCGGATAATAGGGCTCCATTCCCTTTTCCCAGGAAACCGTGTACTCTCTCGTGATGATCGTTCCTTTGATCGGTTCGCCTGTCTCGGAGTCCTTTCCGAACTCAAAGAATTTGTGCTCGATGATGCGGGTGAAGGGAACTTCTCTCTCCGTATAGTTGACGACCGCATTTCCCTGGAAGTTGTCCACATCGGGGAGCTCCTCGTTCTCAAAGCGGAGAGAACGGTACTCAAGAGGACCGTAGCAGTTGTCGAAGAACTCATCGATCATACCCGTAAATAGCACCTTGCGGAAAGTATGGCCGTCCATCTCAAAGCCGCGGCTGCCATCCTCGAGGTCGACCTCCTTCACCGCTTTCTTGAACTCGACACCGCATCTTACCTCAATTCCGTCAAGCAGCTTCTCGACGATTCCCGTATAGCCGCCCTTGGGGATTCCCTGATAAGGATCATTGAAATAGTTGTTGTCGAATGTGAATCGGAACGGAAGTCTCTTAATAATGAAGGAGGGGAGCTCTGTGCAGTCTCTTCCCCACTGTTTCTCGGTATATCCCTTGATCAGCTTTACATATACATCCCTGCCCGCAAGAGAAAGGGCCTGTTCCTCCAGATTGGACGGATGCTCCACCGCCGCCTCTTTCCTCTGCTTCTCAATGATCTCCATCGCCTGTGCCGGAGTCTGAATATTCCACATCTTGCTGAAAGTATTCATATTAAAAGGGAGGTTATAGAGTTCGTCCTTATATCTCGCCACAGGGCAGTTGATATAATTGTTGAACTCTGCAAATCTGCACACATAATCCCAGACTTCCCTGTCCGACGTGTGGAAAATATGCGCACCGTAACGGTGAATATTAATGCCGTTTTTCTTCTCCGTGTAGATATTGCCCGCGATATGGTCCCTTCGATCGATCACAAGGCATGTCCTGCCCGCCTCTTTCATCTCGTGCGCGAAAACCGCTCCGTACAGACCTGCTCCGACGATTAGATAATCATACTGCATATGCACCTCTTAATATAGAATCCGTTCAAGTTGAATAATAACTGTTTATTAGTTACTGTTTTGAATTACAGTTCTTAATTACTGTTCCTCGTTTCGATAATCCGGAATCCTGGTGTAGTCCTCCATGATATCCAGCACTTTTTTCCTGCCCGTTTTGTTCAGTTTCCAATATCTTTCCATGACGCGCCGCGTCGCGATCTGCGCAGAGAGACTGTTGCCTTCCTCAAGCGGCGTAAAATCAAGGGGATTGATAGACAGCGCTTCACAGATACGGATCACCGTGCTGTAGGCCATCCCGTCCACCCCTCTTTCCAGCGCTGTGATCAGCGTGCTGTAGGGTATATTCATCAAAACCGCAAACTGACGAATACTTTTATACTTCGATAAAATGACTCCTTTCAGGATCTCTGCCTTAGTCTTGCTGTCCTTACTGTCCATTTCTGAAACCTCCATTTCATGCAATATTAACTAGTCATAAAGTCTCAGATACCTGTCTCCCGGTAGCTGAACATTCCATCCGTATATTATATTCTTATATTCTATTCGGCTCCCTGATCCGAATGTATTCCACAACAAAATATTATAGCATTAAAAACGACTTAGAGACACCGTAAAAGCAATAAAATCTTTGTTTTCATACTCCGCCCTGATCTCGGCTTTGTTGGCCGCCGCTATTGCCCTCGCGGCGCTCAGCCCGATCCCGTAGCCTCCGCTCTTCTGCGTCCTTGCTTTGTCTTTCCTGTAGAATCTGTCAAACAGTCTCTCCGGGTCTTCCCTGATCCCGGACGGATCCAGGGTGTTTTTCAGTTTTACGATCACATGCTTCTTGTCACTGCCGACGTCCAGCGAGATCTCTCCGCCCTCCGGCGTGTATTTGACGGCATTGTCAAACAGGATCGCGAACAGCTGGCCCATGCTGTCCTTGTTCGCAAGGGCTGACATATGCGGAGCTTCTGCTTCAAACCTGATGTTTTTACGTTTCGCAGGCTCTTCAAATGATGCAGCGACCTCTCCGATCAGCTCTCCGATATCCACTTCCGCAAGCGGGAGCTTCAGATCCGCCTCATCCATCTTCGACAAAGTCAGAAGATTCTGCATCAGGCCGCTCAGTCTCACCGTCTGGGACTTTATATTTTTGGTCCACTTGGATTCACCGTTGTAGAGTTCGAGTGCCTCCGTATTTGCCATAATGATTGCCAGCGGCGTCTTGAGTTCGTGTCCTGCATTGGTGACGAACTGCTTCTGTCTGGCCATATTCTCCGCAATGGGCGCGATCACTCTGCGCGAGAGCGCCGACACCAGAAGGAGCATAAAGATCCAGCAGACCGCGGCGATGATCATCAGTATTCCGATCACCGACAAAACAGAAGAGATCTGCGCCGATATATCAATGAAAACGACGGTCTTGGCAAGATCGTCCCCGCTCACCGTAAAGAGAAATTCCTCCCGCAGTCCGCTCATTCTGCCGCTTGCGGCAGCTTCCCGCGCCATATCCTGCGCTTCGTCTTCTGTCACAGAGTAGATCCGGTCCGTGTCGGTCTCTGCGATCTCTCCGTTCTCGTCAAATCTCACGATAAAGAAGCGAACGGCCATCGCATCGTCGGGAGAGATGTCCCTTCTGCGGTCGAAAACACTCCTCTCTCTGTGTCCGTCGTCCCTCTTCTCCTCCGGCTGGCCCTTATCCTCAAATGGAAAGCCTCCGCTCTCCGCGATCCTCTGGGCCATCCATTTCTCGTCCGAGAGCACCCGGAATGTGTAGAGGAGCCCTGTAGCAAGCACGATCACGGTCAGTAGTACCGTGATCGCGATCATTGCTGTTTTTACAAATTTTTTCTGAAGCGTTCCAATCATCTCTCACCACCGGGCCGATCACGCTGACAAAGTATATCCGATGTTTCTCTTGGCGGTGATCTTCACTTGTGATCCCACAGATGCGATCCTTTTTCTCAAATAGGAAATGTAGACCCACACAGCTCCGATATCCGCATCCGAATCGTATCCCCACACCTTTTCGAGCAGGTCCTCGGAAGAGAGATAGATCCCGTGGTTGAGCATGAGCACCTCCATCATGCGGTATTCCAGCTTGGGAAGAACAACGGTCTTGCTTCCGCACCTCAGTTCCGAGCTGCCGCTGTCGAGCATCAGGTCTCCGAACTTCCTGACATCCGGCTGGTATTCCTCCCTGCGCCTGAGCATGGCCCTGATCCGCGCCAGCAGCTCTCCCATTGCGAAGGGCTTGGGCAGGTAGTCGTCTGCCCCCGCATCAAGTCCCCGGATCCGGTCTTCGATCTCCGACTTGGCTGTCAAAAGAAGCACCGGCGTCCTGCATCCCTCTTCCCGGATGCGGCGCAGCACTTCCAGACCGCTTAGTCCCGGCATCATGATGTCCAAAATGATCCCGTCATAACTGCCCGCGCGAATGTAGTCCAGCGCCTCCGCTCCGTCATAAACCGCATCGACCTGGTAGCGATGATATTCAAGTATGTCTGTCACGGCCTCGGACATGGCCGGTTCGTCCTCTGCCAGCAAAAGCTTCATATCAAATTTCCTGTATGTTTACTGTATGCTTGATTTCCTGTATTTTGGATTTCCTGTTTAGTTCCAGTGTGATCAGTTCCCTGTCTGTCCCTGAGCGGGCTGCCCTGTTCCTCCCGCCGCAGGTGTCTGTTCCTGGGGGACTTCCACGTCGAGCTCGGAATATGTGTCATCGGGCGTCCATCCGATCGCGGCGGCAACCACAGGATTATACCAGGCGGATGCAGTTTCCTTCACGTCGAGGATCTCCATTCTGGAAGGATCTCCGCGGTATTCATCCTCCTCATCCTCGTAATCCTCTCCACCGTAGACGAGGATCTCCTGTGCCATATCGGCAGCCTCGACACCGACTTCATAATAATCGACGCCGTAGGAGACGAGGCCTCCCTTCTTGCACATGCTGCCGTCAGAAGTAAAGACTCTGGTGCCGTTCTGCACGGCGTACTGGTTCACCTTGTCCATGTTGACCGCAAGGGTGTTGTCATTGGGCAGGTACAGAACCGAACACTCCGAAGCGGCTTTGCTGATCGCCCCTTCCATATCGTCTGTGCCGGCAAAGGTATATTCTTTCCAGGACACATCGTTCTCGTCCAGATACTCCTCCATAAGCCTGCACTGGAATACCGAGTTGATCTCCCCGCTGCAGTAGAGCATGCCGACCGTGCCGTCATCCGGCATGAGCTGCATGAGCAGCTGGCTCTGTCTGCCTACCGAAGGCATTCCCGAGATACCGGTCACATTGCCGCCGGGCTCTCCTAATGAACTGACGCCGCCCGCAATGATGAAGTCCGTCACCGCTGCGCCGACAACAGGAATATCTTTCGTGGCGGCATTGACCCGCTGCAAGGCACCTGTGCCGACCGCCAGGATCAGGTCGTCCTTGTCCTGCATAAAATGATCTATGATCACATCGCAGTCTTCCATCGTGCCGTCTGCGACCTTGTAATCGATCACCACCTCTTCTCCCAGAAGTTCGCTCAGACGACCGCGGAATCCCTCGCTGGTGAGTTCAAGCGCCTCATGAGGAGCCTGCTGGATGATGCCGACGTAATACTTGCCCTCTTCGTGAACAGCGGGCGTATACTTCTCAACGACCTGCACTTCCTCCGTCGAGCCTGCGTCCGCTTCCTTCTCATTCTGTTTATCCTTGCTGCCTGATCCGCCGCACGCAGTTGCCGCCAGCAGCACCAAGCACAAAACAACCGCTGTTAATCTTTTCTTCATTAATACCTCCATACATGCCGCTGCATTACCCGCAGGTTCAGCGGCAATCCAAATTATATCCAGGATATTATACCCCAGGAATTGTCGAAAAAGAAGACGGTTTTTATCTGCAGTACGGCGTTTTCCGCAACTGTGCGCTTTATTTTTCCCATGTTCGGGCTTTATAATAAGAAAGCAGTTCGACATTTTCGCGTATCATTGACAAAACATTGACAAAGCCGCCTGTTTCATCAATAATACACGAGATGTACCAAGTCACCTGTCGACCTGCCGCCGGGCAGACTTTTGACAGAAAGGATTAAAAAATGAAAGAGTTCCTAAAGAAAAAGAACATTGAGATCTCCGCAAAGCGCTACGGCATCGATGCACTCGGCGCCATGGCACAGGGTTTGTTCGCATCGCTTCTGATCGGCACGATCCTGAACACACTGGGATCCCAGCTGGGGATCGAAGCCCTGAAGGTCTGCGGAGGATACGCTTCCTCCATGAGCGGTCCGGCCATGGCGATCGCGATCGGATACGCGCTGCAGGCACCGCCTCTTGTCCTCTTCTCACTGGCTACTGTCGGCTATGCCGCCAATGCACTGGGAAGCACGACACTGAGCGGCGGAAGCGGCGCCGGCGGCCCCCTCGCCGTACTCTTTATCGCCGTGATCGCAGCTGAATTCGGCAAGGCCGTGTCCAAAGAGACCAAGGTGGACATTCTTGTCACCCCTCTGGTGACCATCCTCGTCGGCGTGGGACTTGCCGCACTGATCGCTCCCGCCATCGGAACAGCCGCTTCCAGCGTCGGCTCCGTCATCATGTGGGCGACCGACCTTCAGCCTTTCCTCATGGGCATCGTTGTGTCCGTGATCATAGGCATGGCGCTGACACTTCCGATCTCTTCTGCGGCGATCTGTGCCGCACTGGGCCTGACGGGCCTGGCGGGCGGCGCGGCTGTCGCCGGCTGCTGTGCACAGATGGTAGGCTTTGCAGTGATGTCCTTCAAAGAGAATAAATGGGGCGGGCTGATCTCCCAGGGAATCGGCACATCCATGCTGCAGATGGGCAATATCGTGCGAAATCCCAGGATCTGGATCCCGCCGATCATCACTTCCGCCATCACCGGCCCCCTTGCCACCTGCCTCTTCCGTCTGCAGATGAATGATCCCGCAAGCGCAGTTGCTTCCGGAATGGGCACCTGCGGACTGGTCGGACAGATCGGTGTATACGCGGGCTGGGTCGCTGACTGCGCTGCAGGCACCAAAGCGGCGATCACAGCGATGGATTGGATCGGACTGATCCTGATCTCCTTCGTACTTCCCGCCGTGCTGACTCCCCTGATCGCTATCCCGCTTCGCAGAGCCGGATGGATCAAAGACGGAGACATGAAACTCCAGTAAATAAATCAGCAAAAAAGATCAATAATTACTTTCGGTAAACGCAATATCGCCGGAGCGGTCCTGCGCCGGGTTCTTCCCGGCCGGCACCTCTCCGGCGATTTCTGTTTCATTTTCATCTGATGTCTTTGGGCAAATGTATCTGCTGAGGGCCTGGCTTGCGTCAATCCTCTTCTTCGTGCGGACTCCTGAAGCCCACGACTGCCGACACGGCTGCCACTACGCCCATCAGGACCACAAGCAGTACAACAACTGCCAGTCCGGAAAGAGCAACGATCACACCTGTATCCATCTCAATTCCTCCAATCCTAAGAACTCAATATCTGTTACGCATCGGCTGAAGGGCCGGCCGTTTCTGTTTCAGATGCAGCAGAGCTGTCCGCAGCCGGCTCCGGCACATCGGTCTGCACGGGTTCTGCCGCCTCCCCGGTTTCTTCCGGCTGATATGCCGCTGCCGGTTCTGCTTCGTCCGAAGGCGCGTAGCCTGATGCCTGATAGTCGTTCACAGGCTCGTCCGCATATGTGATCCTGGTGCCGCAGTCGGGGCAGAACAGCATTCCCTTCGTGATCTTCCTTCCGCAGGAAGGGCATTTCACATCCGACTTGATCTCCTTGATCTTGCCCTCCTTGAGAGCGATCACTTCCTCTTCGGATTTGATATACATGATCTTGGTGAGAACATCCTTCCAGTCGCGGAATTTGATCTCCCTCACCAGACTGTCGATATTGCCGGACTCGAGCGCCCCGCGGATCTGGTCGGCGGTCAGGTCATTAAAACCGTCATAGGCAAGGATCATTCCCAGTTCTTCGTGAAGATCTCTGATCTTCCTCTTGGAGTCGGATACTTCGACATTCATTGTCACGACATCTGCAATATCTTTGGTCTTCTGCAGTGCCCCCTGGCCTCCCTGTGTGATCTTCTGGCTCAGTTCTTCCCAAAAAGACATACTAACACCTTTCTATCATTTAGCTGATGATTTTGACTGATGACTATAGCCGATGATCTCGGCTTCTGCTCCCGTTTAAGATCATGAATACTTCTGTATGACGGCCGTGAGCCTGGGAAGGATCTGCGATTTTCTGGAGAGCACTCCTTTCTGAAGGCTCCTCGCCTCTCCTTTCTGATTGGGGAAGGCTTCCAGCGCCCATGCCGCTTTATCTCCCGCCGCAAAGACCACGGATCCGTTCTCCAGGATACTGGTAAAGGCCATCACGCACAGATCCAGCTCCTTCTTTTTGGTAAAGGCCTCCAGCAGGTCCTGTACCTGTCTTTCCATCGATCTCGCTGTATCCGCGGAAGTGACGATGACCTGGGAGATCATGGTCTTGCATCCCTCGATGTTGAAGAACTTGATGTCCTGGTTGAGCAGCTCGTTCAGAGTCTTGCCTTTGATGTTGGCGCTCACGGAGAACATGTCCTTGGCAAACTCATCGATATCAAGTCCTGCGATTCCTGCAAGAAACTGCGCTGTAGCGATGTCCTTGGCCGTCGTTGTCGGCGACTGGAATTTGAGTGTATCCGACAGGATCGCACCCAGGATCAGTCCGGCAAGATTCTTGGGGAGCGGGATCTGGTTCTCTCTGAACATCGTCGCGACGATCGTGGCAGAACTCCCGATGATCTCATTTCTGAACGCCACCGGCTGGTTTGATGAAAAATCGTTGATCCTGTGGTGGTCGATCACTTCGAGGACCTTCGCTTTTTCGATTCCCCTGACGGACTGCGAGAACTCGTTGTGATCCACAAGGATCAGATTCTTGTTGCCCGTATTCATGACATGATAGCGTGACACGTATCCGATGAGCTTTTCACGGTCATCAATGACCGGGTAGGCGTGGAAGCGGCTGCGCAGCATCTTGCGGCCGGCATCCTCCACCAGTTCCGAAGCGTAGAACTTGATCGGATTCTTTTTCATGATCTTGGAGACTCTCGGGGCAAAATATACATACCTCGAAGTGTTCATCGTGTCATGCCCGGAAATAATGACAGAGCAGTGGTGCTCTTTGGCCGCCTCGATGACCTCGGGCGCCACCTGGTCCGTGCGCACGACGATCAGGACGCCGGCCCCCATCCTGACCAGATCCGCGTGGACCTTGGGGTCGTTGCCGGTGATCAGGATCATATCCCTGAAATCAAAATCCGTGAGCTTTTCCTTTGTAAGTGCAATGATGCTGACTTTGCCGTTGACACGGCTCATAGGATCATTGTAGACGATCTTGCCGCCGACAGCCTTGCAGATGCACTCCACCGGCGTATCCTGCAGAAGTTTCGACGTGCTCTCCGTATCCCCCATGGAGAGGTCCGCCGCGTCGCTTCGCGTCACGATTCCCAGCAGCCTGCCGTCGGGATCTACCACGCTGCAGATCTGCCTGTTGTTCTTCTGCAGAATTTGAATTGCTTCAAACAAAGTCTTGTCCGGCTCGATCGATACCGGTTCATCCAGATCGATCTCACCCAGTTTGTATCTGGCATCTTCGAGCAGCATCGGAGTCTCAAAGCCAAAACGCTTTAACAGATATTTCGTCTCGGCACTGAGTTTCCCGAGACGGCATGGAACCGCCTTGATCCCGTTCGCCCTTTTATAAAATGCATAACCAATCGCTGCCGCCACGGAGTCTGAGTCCGGATGTTTGTGGCCTGTAACGTATACTCGGTTCAATTCCATAAATATACCCTCCTTACTAACAATTTACCACATCGGCGCTCAAAAATCATCCGGCATAACCGGATCCCGCGGCATAATTGACATATTCCGGCATAAGCCCGCCGGCTCCTACGGGTCGATCGAATACTTCATTTCATTTCCGGTATCGATCACGCCCAGATACTCTTCCAGGCAGATCTCTTCGGCCATGATCTCTTCGGCAGCCTCCGGCCCCACATAGCGGTAATGCCAGGGCTCATACGTGATCCCGGTGATCTCCTGTTTGTCCTCCGGATAGCGCAGGATAAATCCGTACTCACCGCAGTGCTCCATGAGCCACTGCTGCGTATCGTTGAGCTCCTGGCTCTCATCGAGGGCCTGGTGATACACATCCACTATGTCGACGGCGAGTCCGGCTTCATGCTCACTGGAGCCGGGAACGGCCACGTTCCTTGCCGTCTCTTCCCGCGCCTCCTCTTCCGAATATCCCTGATACCGGAATCTCCACACATCATTTTCAAACAGCCTCTCCTGCTTGCTGCGCTCCCTGTAGGAGCTGCAGATCAGCGGTGTGAAGCCGGCTTCCCTGCAGTCCGAGAGCATTTCTCTCAGATGTTCTGCGGCGCAGACATCCACCTGATGCCCGTACTCCACATTCTCCAGTTCCGCCTCATAATCATCCGGGAGAAGATGCCACGGATTGATGAGCAGAAGCTCTTTCTCGCTGTACTTCTCCGTCCCGATCGGTTCGATCGCTTCCGAGACGGTCCTCGCATCCATGCGGACTCTGCTGACCATCGCGTGTTCCGCATGCCGGAACCGGACTTCCCATTCTTTCGTTTCCGTCTCCGCAGCGGCCACTTCCGCTGTCGATCTCCATTCTCCGGCCGGTCTTCCCGCAGTCAGAACAGCAGTGACTGCACAGGCTGCGAGGATAACACCAACCGCATTTCTTCGTTTCTTCAATAATGTCATAGGCTCCTGTTGTCTTTAAATAATGAATTATGATGAGTAATTAAGGCGCTTTCCGTTCAGCCGGGCATCCACAAGGCCACCCGCCCCGTCGTAGACGAGTTTCAGGGAGAAAAAGGGTTCCTCCTTCGTCAGAAGGCGGAAGAATATTTTGTCTCCCTCCCAAATATTCAGAGAATCGATCTGATCTTTGGGGACCCACTCCAATACGCCCTCGTCGCATTCTATGGGCGTTCCCTCGAAGCCGTCCGCCGTGAACAGATGCATATACTCCGTGACCCCGTCTCCGGACACGAAAGTGACGATGCCCCTGAAGCGGTAGGATGTGAGCGTATAGCCCGTCTCTTCTTTGACTTCCCGCACAAGGCACTCCTCGGGACTCTCGTCCTGCTCGAAATGCCCGCCGACGCCGATCCACTTGTCCTTATTCACATCATTTTTCTTCACCACCCGGTGAAGCATCAGGTATTTGCCGTCCCGCTCCAAATAGCAGAGCGTGCTCAGTTCTGCATGCAAAATTGTCCAGCCTCCCGTTTAAGTCTCTTCCAGGATTGTTCGGATCACAGATGACTCTCTTTGTGAATCATAAATGACCGCTGTTAATAATAGCCCTTGACGCCGAATCCTCTCTCGCCGTCTTTGACCGGGATCTCCTCGATCTCCATGTGGTCAATGCGGATCCAGTGCCCGCTGCGCATATGGGTCAGAAGCATCCCGATTCCAGCGGGCGTACCCTGTACTTCCATCTCCACGCTGCCGTCCGGGAGGTTCTCCACCCATCCCGTGAGCCCCACTCTCTTTGCCGCGTAGGTCGCCTGATAGCGGAATCCCACTCCCTGGACTCTGCCGCTGAAGATGATGTGCTCGCGGATCACGTCCTTGTAAGGATCAACTTGTGACATTTGTCCTCCCTTCCGCCTGCACAGGATCTCCATGATATCCTCTTCGGGTTCGATGTCTTCTATTTCCTCTTCCTTGGCCGGTTCTGCCGAGAACCGCCGCTCAAGACCCGCCATCGGATTCCATTTGCCGTCCTGATCCGTAAACAGGTCTTTCAGGTTCTCCTTGTTTTTTCCGAAAAAAAAACAAATTGCAAGAATTCCCATGATGCCCAGCAGAATGTTGCCGATCAGGCTTCTCATATCACCTGCGTGGACGTCGCCGACGCGGGGCGCTCCTTTTTCCTTCTCCGACGACTCTTTCTGATCCCTGCTGCCGCTCTGCTCCCTGCCGCGGTCCTGATCCCCGTCTCCGGCATCCCGGTCTCCCGCCGGCTTCCGGTCCTCTCCGGAATCCTTGTTGCCTTCAGATTCCTCGTCCTCTTCAGGCTCCGGCTGTACATCGTCGCTGAGGGGAAGCGTCATCTGATCCGTATAAGTCTCATTCCCCAGCACTGCAGAAGCCGTGTACAGGATATCACCGGACTCCGGCCTCTTCAAGGCGGTCACGGTCGTTTCCAGATCATAAGTCTCATCACACAGAAGACAGAGGGCTGACGCCTGACAGGTCCTCTTTTCTTTGTCCCAGGTAAATACCGGCTTCACGTCCGGGCTGTAATGCGGCTCATGCGCATCGAAGTCCGAGAGGCGGATCGACTCCTTGGTGTAGACGTCATACATCTCATCGTCGTATCTGTAATGGAGCTGCCCCGAACACAGCGAAAAGGCTCCGTCCGCATAATCCGCAGCTCCGGCCATGAACAGGCCGTCCCGGAATGTTCCGTCCCCCGTGTCGCCGTTGGTCAGGTCCACTGCAAATGCCGTGCCGTCCCATAATCTGACCACATTCCACATGTGCCCCAGGCGGTTCTCCTGTTCTCCCAGGTCTCCGGTGAGCGTCATACAGGAGATCTCCCGGTTCCATTCCGTGAGGTCGCACAAATACGCGAAAGCCTTGGCGTATCCCTCGCAGACGACTTTCGTGTCCGGGTCGCCGTCAAAAACATTGATCAGCTGGTAGGGATCGCCATACGCAGCGTCCTCCCCGGCAGCCTGATGATCATAGGATGCCAGCGTGCAGACCGCTTCTTTATATGCACACAGCTTATCCCAGTCCGACAGGCCTGCCGCCTCGGCGACGATCTCCTGCGCCTTGGTCACAACAGATCCGGCCGCTCCTGTTTTGGCCGTGTCCGCTGCGAACTTGTCATCACCTTCCTGCGCATAGTCCGGAGAGACCGGGAGATACAGAACGATCCTTCCGGTCTCCGGGATCGTCACTTCCTCTTTGCCCTTCACATAAGAGACTGTAAAGCTGTGCTGGTATTTGACGGTCTTATCATACCAGTAAAGTTCATACGGACAGTTCACCAGAAGATGATCCATGACGCTCCTGGCGTTCCATCCGATCTTGTCATAAAGCGCGGCCCGCGCCTCATCGCTGAAGCTGTAGATCTTCTCCACGTGAGTGCTGCCGTCGTCATCGACCGTTTCCTTCTCCGTGATATGGAAGATCGTATCCACTCCCAGTTCCTCAGAAGTGAATACCTTTTGGTCCAGATAGCCGGCAACCGCAACTTGTATGATCGAAGAGGCTCTCTCTCCGTCTGCGATCCTCCGGACCTGCCCGAGAATGTCCTCATAGACATCCGCGCTCAGGCCGCTCAGCTTCCTCGTCGCAGCCTTCAGCCTTCCTTTTCTGCCGCTCTGAGCCGGTTCGCCGTACATTTCTCTGTGCAGATAGTCCGCCAGCGCCGCTTCGGCGTCTGCGTTGGAGTCCGCATAGGTGACTCCCTCCTCAAGGATCTCCTCTGTGAGAGCCTCTCCGCTTTCCCCGGTCAGCTCTTCCCCGGATGTTCCGCCGTCCTCATCGCCTGTGGTCTGCTCCTGCGACTTATTCTGCGTGTCCTGCGGCGGGTCTGTTTCGCTCTGCCCTTCAGCAGCTTCTTTCAGAGGTTCCTGCGTATCCTTCTCCTCTGAAGATTCCTGCGCAGGATCCCGAGCGTCCTGCCTGTCTGCGGATTCCTGCGGCGGATCCTGTTCATTCTGCTCATTCTGTTCATTCAGCGTTTCCTGAGACGGGTCCCGGGTATCCTGCTCTTTTGCAGTCTCCTTCGGCGGATCCTGAGCATCCCGCTCTTTCGCGGCCTCGATCTCTGCGCTTTCTGCAGCAAGAGCGGCGCTTCCCGCAGCGGGGGCAAACAGTAATGCGGCAGCCGACAGGAACACGGTCAGCCTCATAAGATATTTGTTCTTCATAAACTTGCTCTTCCCTCCATGGCGCTTTGCCGGCGCGCGGGTCCGCTGTATCGTTCAAAAACCACCTTTATCAAACGCCTTTTTATCAGACACCTTTTTTATCAGTCACTTTCTTTATCAGTCACTTTCCGATTCGCATACATCAGGAGTGTGTTGGAAATGCTTCCGTACTCGATGTAATCGAGATCCCTGATCCTGATCCTGACCTGCGTAAGATCCTGCGCCGTCGCCGGATCCACGCAGCTGAGCAGAACGCGTCCCTTTTCGATCTCGCTGACATAGCCGCAGATCAGGTCATCTTCTCCGCTCTTCATGGCTGTGATCAGCGCCGACTCGCTGCACGCCTTCCTCAGGATCTGCGCCAGCAGCGGCTTCCCGGGATCCAAAGGGAGCTCCGGCAGAGAGTACCAATCGCTGTAGGGGTGCTCCTGCGCGTACTCCATATAGCAGCTGATCTTATTCAGATAGGGCGTATCTGATATCATTTCCGTGATCGTCTTAACGGGCAGCGCATAATAGGCGCTGATCTTTCCCTCCTCATCGACGCCCCGGATCACAATGTCCTCCTCGTTCTGCGCCGCAATGCTGCCTACAGTGAAAGCGCCTGTATCGTCAGTATATATTTCGTAAATCTTTTCCGCCATCTTTTTTCTCCTGATCATTACTTCTGACTACCATAGTAACATCCTTTTTAAGAACATGCAAAATACCGCTGTATGATCGGTCAAAAATCATACAGCGGCTCCTCTGTTTTATGTTTATTATTAATCTAATTCCTTTTTTTAATTCTTTTTTCTTTCCTTCCTGATCGCATCCTTCAGCTGCTCCAGATATCCGTTCTGCACAAAAGCCGGCGAAATGATCTGGATCTTGCCGCCGTACCGGAAGATCCATCCGTAAAAAGCGGGACTGACACTGATCCTGGCCTTCACGTAAAACCTTTCCTGCGTGCTCTTCCATATATCCGCGCCGCTCCCGAAGCGGTCCTGGATAACTCCCATCATATCGTTGTCACATTCCAATATGACACTCGTCATTTCTCCGGTATTCATATTGAACAAACTGTTCAAATACTCTTCTGCCTGCTGATTCTCCGGAATCTCGGCTCCTCTCTCGTCAAGGATCTTCGTCCGGACCATCCGGTCCAGCCGCAGACAGATCATCTCTTCCCGGTCCTCATCATACCCCAGGACATAATAGCGGTTGCTGCTGCATGTAATGGCAAAAGGCGTGATCAGATATGTCGTTCCGTTTTCTTTGAGGATCTGTTCCCCGTTCGGGGCAAAGTCGATATACTGGAACTCGATCTTTTTGTTCTCATGGATCGCCTCTCTTGTCTGGTCTATACTGTAATAAAGCTGTTCGCTGCTGATCCGGTGATCCGCAGTAAAGCATACATGCTTTTTGATCTTTTCTTCCTGATATATGCTCAGCTGCGACAAAAGCTTATCGATCAGCTTTTTCTTCTTTTCCGTAGAAAGAGATACATTTGCCGCAATGCCGTCGACCAGCATTATGATCTCCGGGATCTCAAACGGCCGGCTCCCGACAAAATAGGAATTATAGTAGCTCTTGGTCATAACGATATCGATCCCTTCGCTCATCAGGATTTCAATATCATCTTTTACCGTCTTGCGGCTCGCGTTTGCGTCCTCCTCTTTCAGAAACTGGACCAGATCGTTGGTGGTTACCTGATGCTCTTCGTCCGTATATCTGACCAGATAACGATAGAGATGAATCAGTCTCTGCTTATTACGTATTGTCCCCATTCATTCCCCTCGCTGTTAATAGATTCACGTGGCTTAAAAATTACATACTCAGATTATACTCTGCGCATATCCAGGTCTGTAAAAACAAAATCAATCCCGCTAAATCGAATTCACTAAATCGAAACAGCAATACTTTTTCCAATTTAAGTCATTATATCAATTCTCTCCGAATGCTTCATTCAAAACTCTTTGCAAACGCCGGCTTTGGTCATTTTTTGGTACAGAGGCACCGAACCTCATCAGGCTTTTGAATTCGATTTGATATATGATATACTAAACCCGAATATATATTCGATGTTTTATATCATCTCATTCATAATACTTTGAGAGCCATAAAATCATGAAAATAATACATTGCAGCGATCTGCATCTGGACGCGGATCTGAGAACCAATTTTGATACAGCCTCGGCGTCAAGGCGCCGCACAGAGCTCCTTGACGCTTTCCGAAGGCTCTGCCGGACGGCACGGGACGAAGAAGTGACCGCCGTACTGATCTGCGGAGATCTCTTCGATACGGGATCTCCGTCGCCTTCTGCTGTCCGATTCGTCGAGGATCTCATCCTGACATATGGGGAGATCTGCTTTTTCTACCTTCGGGGCAATCACGATGCCCGGTCTTTACTGTTCGGGAAGCGGCCGAAGCCGGACAACCTCTTTTATTTTGGCAGTGATTGGACGCAGTGGGAACTGCGGCCCCGCAGTCAGAGCGGGAAGACTGTCTGCATAACAGGCATTGAGCCGGGCGGTGCCGCTTTCACTCCGCCGCACCTTGACAGCAGGAATCTGAACATAGTCATGCTGCACGGACAGGTGGTCGACGGCTATTCTGCGTCCGGCCGGGAAGCCCTGCCTTTGGGCGCACTTGCAGGCCGGGGGATCGATTATCTGGCACTCGGCCACCTCCATCATTACCGCTCATTCCCTTTGGACTCAAGGGGCACTGCCGCCTACAGCGGATGTCTGGAAGGGAGGGGGTTCGATGAGTGCGGAGAATGCGGTTTCGTTCTCATACAGATCGATCCGCAGACCGCGCGCCTCACTTCACGTTTTGTCCCCTTCGCCTCGCGCAGGCTCTACCGCACTGTCTGCGATGTCACTGGCCTTATGAACGACATGGAAATATATGAGCACATCTCGAAGGCCCTGGACTCCTCTCCCGCATCGGATCGGGATCTTATGAGGCTGGAACTGACCGGAGAGCTGGAATACGGATGCAGTCCCGACCTCTCCGTGATCAGGGCGGACTGGGAAGGGCGCTTTCACTATTTTGACTGCAAGGACAGCACTTGTCCGGTCGTTCACAGTGAAGACTTCCTGTGCGATGCCACACTCAAGGGCGAATTCGTGCGCATCGTGAATGCGGCGGACTCCCTAAATCCCGCAGAGAAAACGCAGGTCCTGCGCTGCGGGCTGAGAGCGCTCTCGGGAGATACACTGTTCTGACAACATTCTTAACGGACAGCAAGGAGCTTTTTGTATGAAGCTGGTTTCATGCCATGTAGAAAATTTCGGTAAGCTTACGGATTTCTCCTTCCGATTTGAGGAGGACCTGAGCGTCCTGTTCGCGGAAAACGGCTGGGGAAAATCCACTTTCGCCGCTTTCCTGAAAGTGATGTTCTACGGGTTCGACGGCGAGAACCGAAGAAATGAAGACGGGAACGAGCGGCTCCGCTATCGTCCCTGGAACGGCGGGATCTACGGCGGGTCCGTGATCTGGTCGAGTGCCGGGCGCACTTACAGGATGATGCGCACGTTCGGCACAAGAAAAAAGGAGGATGTGTTCTGCCTGTTTGACGAGGAGACCGGCCTTCGCTGTGAAGATTATACGCAGCAGGTCGGCGAGGAGCTCTTCGGTATTGACAGAGACTCTTTTGTGCGCACAGTTTTCTGGTCACAGCGGGATCACGAGACGGCCGCGACCACTGCGATCCAGGCCAAAATAGGAGATCTGGCTTCTGAGACCGACGATCTCCCCGCATATGACGCCGCCGTGAAGAGGCTGCGCAGAGAGATGGACAGGATCCGCCCCGACCGCGCGTCCGGACTCATCCGAAAAAGGGAGGAGCGTCTTGCCGCCCTGACGTCCGATGCGTCCAGGATCCCCCTTCTCACGCAGCAGCTGGAGGAGTGCGCCGGCAGGGAGCAGGAACTGGCCGGAGAGCTGGAAAGGATCCGGGCAGATAAACAGCAGTATGCGCTGAATGCTGCGCCGCAGACTCCCCTGCCTGCACAGGCTTCCGTGCCCGCACAAACATCCGTGCCTGCACAGACTTCCGTGCCTGCACAGATTTCTGGATCTCCGGGATCAAACGCATCCCTGATCACGCTCACGAAGCAGCTGGAGGCCTCGAAGGACCGGCTGGAAATGCTGGCAAGGATAAGGCGCAGCGCTTGTATCCAAGGTCACAGGGAGCGGGAGGCGCTTCTTGAGACTGATCAAGAACTGAAAAAAGAAAGGCGCCGTGCCTCCTATCTTGCAAAGCGGCGTCTCAGAATACTGCGCATAGCTGCCGCCGTATGTCTGATGATCGGTGCTGCCGCCTGGGCCCTGTCCCGGTCCGGTTTCCTGCCGGCTCTGCTGACGGCAGCCGCCGTGCTTGCAGCTGCGGCCGGCATAGTGGTCTTGGTCCTGAGTCTTACCCGCTCCTTCGATCCTCCCAATGCAGCGGCGATCGAGCAGCTGCAGGATGATCGGCGGCAGCACACCGCCTCTCTTTACGCGCTCAGGGGAAGGCTGGAGAGGACCGGAGAACAGATCAGGGATGAAAAGCGCATGTATGCACAGATCAGGGAACGGATCGCTGTGGAGCGCGCGCGTGTGTCCGAACCTGAGCCCGTCCGCGCAAACGCATCTTCCCCCGCGGCTGAAGATCACAGCGGCGATCAGACCGGCCGCGAAGATCAGACCTTCCGCGAAAATCAGGCCTTCCTCGAAGATCAGGCCGGTCGCGAAGATCAGGCCTTCCTCGAAGATCAGGCCGGTCGCGAAGAGATCGCCCGGCAGCTGCGCGGGTTCGACCGCAGAGAGGAGGCCTGCCGCGCCGAACTCCAGAGCGTCCGCGCCCAGTCTGATGAACTCAGGTCCGATCTGATGAGATGCCGGGAGGCCGGTGACCTGATCCCCGGCCTTTACAGCGAACTGGCATCCCTTAAGAAACGCTATGATACCTGCGAGACCACACTCCGCTTCCTCGAGCAGGCAAGGAACTCCTTTACATCGCGCTACATGAACCCGTTTATGCGCTCTTTTGGCAGATACTACAGCATGCTGACGGGAGATTCCGCCGAATCCATCCGCACGGACGCCGATTTTTCCATCTCGGTCCTGGACGGCGGCCTTCCCAGAGACCCCGCTCTACTAAGCGAAGGGACCCGGGATCTGATCAGCCTCTGCAGGCGCATGGCGATGATCGACGCCATGTACCCGGGCGAGAAACCGTTCCTGGTGCTGGACGACCCCTTCTCCAACCTCGATGATGAGCGCGTAAAAGGAGGCCTGCGCTTTCTGCACAGTGCCTCCTCGGAATATCAGATCCTGTATCTCACCTGCCATCAGAGCCGGTTATGATCCCTCAGCTGCTTTATAATTCGGGCGATTCGGACAGGGTGACCAGGTAGGCCAGGATTCCGGCCACTGTCTTGGCGTCCCGGATCTCCCCGGCGAAGATCCTTCTCTTTAGCTCGCGGACGGGGATGGCCTCGACGCCGATCTCCTCGGCCTCATCGAGATTGACCGTTCCCGTCTTTTCAAGGTCCTGAGCAAGGAAGACTTCCACCTTCTCATTGCACCAGGCGACCGCTGTATCCAGGCTCACCAGCCGGCGGATCCTGCCGCAGCGGTACCCCGTCTCCTCCTCCAGCTCTCTGGAAGCCGTGATCGCAAAGTCCGGATCTTCGGCGTCAAATGCGCCTGCCGGCAGTTCCGTCGTCTCCCTGTCCTGAGCGGGCCTGTACTGGTGGATCATCAGGATCCGCCCGTCCGGCAGGACCGGCACGACGCATGCGCCGCCACCGCGCTTGTGGCAGACGAAATCCCAGTGTTCGATCTTTCCGCCCGGCAGCTCCATGGTATCAGAATAAAAATCCAGCGCCTTTCCGGGGCACGCCAACTCTCTCCCCAGTCTCTTCAATTCGTATTTCATTCAGCTCTCCATTCCTCCGCCGAGCGGCGGCCCAAATCATCATACTGCGCACACTGCAGTCCTGCTCTGCCGCAGCTTCACGCCTCGGCCTTGTACTGCCCGGTTTTCATACCTCAGCCCTGCGCTGCCGGTCTTCTCATCATACCGCGGGCTGCCGTACGCAGCGTCTGCAGAAAAACTGCCCGGATCCCGTCCGCCGTCACGCGCACTTCCCACGTCGTTTTCTCTGACAAGGCTTGATCCTGCACTTGCTCCGGCCCTTCGGACACAGCCGCCCCGGCCTCTTCGGAATACTCCCCGAATGCGCCGGCGCAGGCATCCCGGCCGCTGTCTGTGCGAAGATCTGCCACAGCTGCGTACCGGTTTGCCGGACTGATCAGTGCGATGTAATGTCCCGCAGGACTCCCGGCCCCCTCCAGGTAAGCTTCTTTTTCCGAATACCAGCCTTCGACCGCTTCCGCAGCGCTCCCGAATCCCCACGCAAGTGTCTCCATCGAATAGATCCGGCTGTCCGGCAGCGCTGTAAAGCAGGGCGTACCGTTCGGCCTTATATGGTCGCGGAGGACCGCGCTCTCCGCCGCCCTCAGGACGCAGACCTGCTCCAGTTCGAATGACCACTGCAGCGGGATATAGTCCTCGGGAGTCAGCGGTTCCCCGTCAGCCGGATTGGCAACACCTTCCTTACAGGCCTCCATTCGGATCTCGTTGATCCTGTCGATCAGCGCCTGCCGGTCCGGCTTTTCAAACTGCCCCTTGACATAAACTGTCAAATATCCCTGCTGCCCGCCGCTTTCCGGGTCGCCGGCTTCTTCCTCATTGGACGCGGTCGACGCGTGAAGGCACTTCTCCTGCGCTTTCACAGCTAAAATACCGCAGTCACTTCCCAATAAGCAGACCAGGATGAGCAGCGCGATGCAGGCTTTCTGTATTCGGTTTACAGAACTCTTTGTATTTCGCATAAAGCTCTTTCATATAAAGACAGAACGGGCGGTACAATGACCGCCCGTTCTTCCCCTCTTTAAAAAACCTGATATTAGTCCAGTTTGATATTCTTAAGCAGATCGCCGAGGCTTGTCGTCGCTTTCTCGCGAGACACGAACTTAGACAGATCCGGGATATCATCCTCAGCGGGAGCCGGTGCTTCCTCGAGCGCCTTCATGCTCAGGCTCACCTTGCCGTCCTTGACTCTGGTGATCTTCGCCTTTACGGTGTCGCCTTCCTTGCAGACTTCCTCAGGGGATGCAACTCTCTTGGTGCTCATCTGGGAAATGTGAACGAGGCCGCTGATGCCGTCGCCCAGATCAACGAATACTCCATAAGGCTTGATGGTCTCGACCTTGCCCTCGACCACTGTGCCGACCTTGAGGCCTTCAATGCGTGCCTTCTTCTCCTGCGCGCGTTTAATCTTGGCTGCCTCTCTGCCGGAGAGTACCAGACGCTGCTTCTCTCTGTCTGCCGTAATGATCACGACATCGATTTCCCTGCCGATCCACTCGCTGACGTCCTCCACATAGCTCGTGCTCAGCTGGGATGCGGGAATAAATGCCCTGACACCTTTGAGCGAAGTCACGACGCCTGCCTTGACGCTCTCATCGATCGGAACTGTGAAGACGACTTTGTTCTCCATCATCTCCTCAAAAGCGTCCCAATTGGCGTCATTGCGATTTCCATTAGTTTCCATAGG
>ODAI010543711.1_pt1 | contig 22484 bp, 14 predicted proteins | sample 1539321 | NCBI WGS metagenome assembly ODAI01 (sample SAMN02144231, study PRJEB22623) | gut metagenome | biome: sheep rumen | host: Ovis aries | place: New Zealand | reverse complement strand
TCGCCAAACAAGGTACTCAGCTATGGGGCTTTTTCCTTTGCCTTATTTAAAGGATACTGTAACGAAAAAAGAGCACCGCTACAAGTAGCAGTGCCAGAATATGTAAATCAGGCCATTGCGCCGGGCGCAATTTGGTTCAAAAGCCTGATTATCAAAGTTCTGGTAATCAGGCTTTTCTTTTTACAATTTTTATTTAATACGCTCCTTTGTTTATCGCTTTTACGGCATCGATCTGTATATCCGGATCAAATGACAGAATCGGCTCGATATCCTTCCCCCGGATCCTTCGGTCCACGTAGTTTTTCGTAAGCTTAATAATCAGAGGACTTAAGGTAATGACTCCGATGAGATTCGGGATCATCATAAGCCCGTTAAAGGTATCCGAGATCTCCCAGGCAAGACTGGATTCCGTAACCGAGCCCCAGATGATAATGGCGACAAACACGATACGGTAGATCCTTGCGATCCGAACTCCCAGAAGATACTCTGTTACCTTGGCCCCGTAATAGGACCAGCCGATAAAGGTGGAAAAAGCAAAGAGGGTAAGCGACATAACGGCAAACCACTCGCCCGGACGCCCGAAGGAGGCTCCGAAGGCCTTGGAAACCAATGTCGCATCACTTACTCCCGGAAGAACCAGACCGGTCGTCAAATCTACGGCATCCGAGGAAAGAACAACCATAGCCGTCATACTACAGATCACAATGGTATCCAGGAATACCTCCGCCATTCCCCAAAGGCCCTGTTTTACCGGCTCTCTCGCGCAGGTATTGCAGTGAACGATAACCGATGTGCCAAGCCCTGCCTCATTGGAAAAAATGCCTCTCTTACAGCCGCTTTGAATCGTATTGATCGCAAGCTGGATTGCGGTTCCTGTCGCGCCTCCCTTTAGGGCATCCGCCCCCAGGGCATATTTAAAGATCGCTGAAAAGACATCGGGGATTTTCTGGTAATGCATGACCGTAACGATCAGGCACCCCACAATATAGGTAATGCACATAAATGGAATCAGCTTTTCCGAGGCTGCCGAAACCCGCCGAAAGCCCCCGAAGATGATCAGAGCTGCAGCAACCATAAGAACCATACCGATCGTCAGATTGACCTTGGGAAGTCCTAAAAAGGTCCCCTTATCTACTCCCGAAAAGAAGGTTGCCTCTACATTGACGGTGATCTTGCTGATCTGGATCATATTTCCGATTCCAAAGGAGGCAACGATGGTCAGTATACAGAAAATAACCGCCAGAATCTTACCGAAGCGCTTGCAATGCTTTAACGCCCCGACCCCGTCCTGCAGATAGTACATAGGCCCGCCGGACCATGCGCCCTCTACATTCCTCCGCCTGTAGTAAATACCCAGCACACTTTCGGAGTATTTCACCATCATTCCCAAAAGCGCCGCGACCCACATCCAGAAAACTGCTCCCGCGCCTCCGACGCAGATCGCCGAAGCGACGCCTGCGATATTTCCGGTTCCTACCGTTGCGCACAGCGAGGTACAGAAGGTCCGGTACTGTGAAAAGGCTCCGGCGTCATTGACGACTCTGCCCTCGCCCTTGATACTGCCGAAGGTTTTACCAAACCAGTACCGGATATGGGTAAGCTGAAAACAGCCGGTAATTATCGTACACAGGATACCGGTTCCAAGGAGCATGGTCAGTCCGAAGGTTCCCCAGGCGAAGCTGTTGACCGCATTATTGACTCTGATAATTGTATCCATAATCATAGGGCTCCCTCTAACGCCTCCAAAATCCCGTCATAATCAAATTCGGCAGCCGATTTACAGATAACGCCGTATCTCTCTGCCTCCTCAGCCGGTAACGTAAAACCGGACAGCTCCTTAAGGATCTCGTCTATGGTATCGCTGTCGATCTCGTCAGCTGCCTCTCTGAGCTTTTCGTACCTGTCGGCAAGCATTGTATCGTCCGCCACAGGTTTATCAGAGGGCGCCGAAGCTGTCTCCGGATTCGTATCAAAACCTTTTCGCAGGGGTTCTCTGTATTTTAAATATTCCTTTAGGAAGGCGCCGTGATTTTCACTCAGATAGGCCAGATCGCCGCGCTTTCCTGCATTTTCCAAAAGCTGAGCCATCTCGCCGAGGTCAGTTGCCCCGATCAGTCTGGCCGAGCTTTTCAGAGCATGTATTTTAATGGTATAGTTTTCCGTATCCCCTGTCGAAAGGAATCCGTCCAGTTCGTTCCGGCTGGTATCCATCTTCTCATAGAACAATTGAAGCACCGTCTGAAAGGTCCCTTCATCCCCGCAGTTTCGGATACCGGCTTCGACATCGATTCCTTCGATCTGCCGATACCATTCTGTGTTCCCGGAAATATCATCCTGATCGTAAGGCTCATAAGGAACCGCTTCCTCCTCCTTTGAACTTTCCGCCGTCTCCTCATAAACCTCCTCGTAAGTCTCTTCTTCTTCCTCCCTGTCGAGGTAGGAAGCTAAATTGTACGATTTATTACCCCTTGCGAAATAGAGGATCCCAAAGGTCCCCGGTCCGCAGTTGGAGGAAATCGCCGCGGAGGCCTGCTCAAATATCACATTTTCAAAATACGCGATCCTTCCGATCTCCTCCTTGATCCATAAAAGGGTGTCCATGGGAATACCCACATAGGTAATAAAGAGGATTTCCGGATCCGGAATGATGTCTACCGGAAACGCCCTATGAATATACTTTCGGTAAGCTCTTTTCGTTCTTCCGATCCATACCCCCTCGATCGCAAATCGGTCGTCCTTAAAGCTTACGGCAGGATGGAGGTTAAAGCCCTTTGCCAGCTTATGGATCAGAGGGCTGATAATTCCTCTTTTTGCCATATAGTCCGTTGTATCAACGACAAAGCCGCAGTGCAGACGTTGTTTGAGCCCCGATAGCTCTGCTACGATATCCGCCGCCGGCATATTCTGGGCTGCCAGCTTTTGCGCGATCAAAACGAGGAGCCCTGTGGCGCTTGAGAGACACCCGGAATTGACCACCGTAACGTTATCAAAGGCTTTCGCCGCTTCCGACGCCATTTTGGCATCCGAGCCCATAGAGGAAATGATCGAAATATGGATCAGATTGTGGGCTCTCTTTAAGGCCTCGGCGAAAAACTCCGTATAATCCGCTTCCGTCATGGAAGAGGACCTTGCGTCCTTTCCGGATTCCATATAGCGTATCAGCTCATCGGCGTTCATCTGTATTCCGTCTCTGAAAATGCCCTCTTCTGTCCGGATGATCGCCGGTATGATCGGAATATCCAGCTTTTCAATAATAGCCTTCGGAAGATCGCACACACTGCTGGAGGTTATGATTACAGGAACCTTTCCCGAATAGCCCGCCGCGGCGTTGATATCCTCCCTGAGCTTCATGGTCGTCGTATTAATGGAAAGCTTCTCTCTGGGAATATGCTTGATCAGTGTATTTTCAAGGCTCTCCCCGGATACCGGTTTTACCAGGTATCCGTCAAAGCCAGCCCGGTTATACAGGTCTCTGTTATCGCTTCCCGCATTTGCCGTTAGAACAATAACGGGTGTTGTCCTATTAAAGCCGCCGGCCTGATTTCTGATCTGCTTCAGACACTCTATATCGTCCATCTCCGGCATCAGATGATCCATAAGGATCGTATCGTAATGCTTCTTTAACGTAAGGCCTAACGCCTCGTGGCCGGATCTTGCCTTATCTATCATCATTCCGGTAGCGGACAGGAGCTTGCTTTCTACCTCAAGGTTCATTTCATTGTCGTCAACGATCAAGAGCCTTGCCTCCGCCGCTGTAAAGCCGGGCTCGTAGGCGGAGCGCTTCGCCGTCTGCTCGCTGTGTATATTCAGCTCCCCGATGGCGGTTCTGTCGGAGATGTTCTGCCTTATGACAGCCGTAAAGGTAGAGCCCTCTCCGTACACACTGTTTACCGAAATCGTTCCATCCATCAGCTCTACGATCTGCCTTACGATGCTCAGCCCCAGTCCCGTTCCTTCGATATGCCGGTTCTTTTTCTCGTCCACCCGCTTAAACGCATCAAACAGATACGGAAGAGCCTCCTTTTTTATACCCATACCGGTATCAATAACGGAAATACTGAGCTCTACCGTATCCTCCGTAATATCGCTGCTCTCGATATGCAGCTCGACGGACCCCTCCGGTGTGTATTTTACCGCGTTGTTCAGGAGATTTACGATAACCTGCTTGACCCTGACCTCGTCCCCGTAAAGAACACTGGGTACCATCGGATCCACATTGACGTTAAACACAAGCCCCTTATCCCGGGCCCTGAGCCAGATCATATTGACGATATCGGAAAGGAGATCTCCAACCCGGTAATCCACCGGAACGATGTCCATGCTCCCGGCTTCGATCTTGGAAAAATCCAGGATATCGTTGATAAGAGCTAGCAGCATTTTACCGGCTCCCTGGATCCCGGTAGCGTCCTTTACTACCTCATCGGAGGCGTCGGGGTCTCGTAGGATCAGTTCATTCAGACCGAGAATCGAATTGATGGGTGTACGTATCTCGTGGCTCATGCTTGAGAAAAACCGGTTCTGGGAGCGGGTAAGCTCCTCGGCTCTTTCCGCTTCCTTTCTGGCCCGGTTTGCTTCGTCGGTCAGCATCCTGCCCTGGATCCACATCATCGCAAAGCAGACCAGCCCTACGAGAATAAGAGAAACAAAGGAATCGATATAGAACATGCTGCGGGAGTGTACGGTAACTAATTCGGGGTGCAGATACTCGGTAAGGTAACAGGCGCCCGCAAGCAGCAGCAGGAGAATCAGCATAATCTTCCGCCACCTTCCCGAGATTACCAGCCCGATATACACAAAGGCAAAGATGATCCACAGCACACCGCCGCCCTCGACACCGCCTCCGAAGAAAAAGATCCCGGGAAGAATCAGAAGGATGAGTCCTGTCACGATAAGCCGTATCGCGAGCTTCATTTTGTTCCGGTACATACAGGTAAAGGTCAGAATCGGAACAAAAATAATAGTCGCGGCAAGAACCGCAAGCTCTCCATCGTGTTCGCCCGTAAGGATATCAAATACCAGCGCGATCACTACAGCCAGCTCGGACAGTAAGGACAGGATCAGAAATAACCGTTCCGAAAAATCCCTGTTGTGATCCTGTATTGCGTTTTTTACATCATTGATCAGCTTCTTTCCCATCGCTTACATATCCTTCTTAAACTCTTTACTCATAACCCGTTCAAAATCCGCCAGATGGATCGGCTTTGCGATAAAGCCGTCGAACCCTTCCCGTATGAACATTTCCCTGGCTCCCGATACGGCATTGGCAGTCAGCGCGATGACCTTGATTTCCTTCCCCATTTCCGACGCTGCCGTCCGGATGTGCTTCATAGCCTCCACGCCATCCATCTCCGGCATCATATGATCCATAAAGACGACATCATAATCATTCAGCCGGTATTTGTTGATGGCCTCCATCCCGCTTCCCGCCGTATCAATTACCATACCGTAATCCTCAAACAGGCCGGCCGCCACAACCAGATTCATCGGCTCGTCGTCAACGATTAACGCCTTAAGCCCCGGAAACTCCGGCTTGATGTAATTCTCGGTATGATCCACCATCCCCTCAAGGCTTCTGTCATTTAATATCATCATGACCGGATAGGCATAGAGAGGCTTTGGCATAACAAGGATACGGCTTCCCGGATCCGGCTTGAAATCGGAGGGCGCCGATACCGCGATAACTATTCCCGCTCTGCTCAGTCCGTTGAAATAGGAGGCATTCTCCCGGTATTCCTCCGCTCCCATAAAGATGATTTTCAAATTCGTTTTCTCTCTCAGGTGCTCGATCTCCTGGATATTATCCGCAGAGTACAACGGAAGCTTTATTCCCAGAGCCAGGTTCGTCGCCATCTGCCGGTAGAAATCCCGCACCTTCGGGATCCGGTACTTATCCGGCTTCGTATGGAAGACAATATCCCCTTCAAAGGACTCCGAAAGCATAAGACAGGGGCTTTCGTCCGCTACCTTCTGCGGAATCGTGATCCGAACCGTCGTCCCTCCCCTTTGTTTGCTTTCTATGATGACAAAGCCGCCCATCTTATGAGCGAATCCATAGACAATGAACAGGCCGAGTCCGATCCCTCCGGAGCTTCTGTCGCGGCCTCTGTCCGCCTGGTACATCCCTTCCAGGGCCGATACGGAGCGAAGTGTCTTTTTGTCCATACCGATACCGGTATCCGTCATCTCAATACACAGATTGACCCCGTAATCTGTAGCTTCCGAAGACACTCTCAGATAAACTCCGCCATGCTTTGTGAACTTTACGGCATTTTCCAGAAGATGGCGGAAGATCTTATGGAGTTTTCGGATATCCCCGGTCATTCTTGCGGGAACATCCGGTGCCAGGTCTACGACCAGTTCAATATTTTTGTCCTCTTCGATAAGGCGGAACCGGGAGACCACATCGTTGATCAGGGAGGTCGTGATATACTCCTCTTCCTCCAGTATGACCTTGTCTCTCTTGCACTCCGTATAATCCTGGATATCCTCGATCTGGTAGGAAAGACGGATACCTGCGTTTTTAATGATAGACGCTTCGTGCCCCGCGTTTCGTTTGATCAGAAGGTCGGCGATCCCGTTGACGACGTTTACCGGTGTGCGCAGCTCATGGGAGATATTCGTCAGGAAATCCTCCATATCCGCGTCATAGGCCTCGATGATCCCGTCCTTTTTATCATTGATCTGCTGAAAATCCTCCCGCTCCCGTATGGCCTTGATACAGGAGAAATAGATCATTAAGACGATGGCCTCATGCAGCAGTAACCGGGAGATTTCAAGTGTCCCGAAAACCGTACCATTTCTGTTGAACAGGACAAACTGAATGATCATAATGACACCGTATTCCACAAGCAGCAGGTGCATCATATACGGCCTGGCAAAAAACGAGAAGGTGACAAGAACGAAGGAAACCACAAGCGCCACATCAAAAAAACTGGTCTCATGCACACCGTGATAAAAAACCGCAAGGCAGGAAAACACAAAATAAAGGACCCTGCGGAGCTTATATTCCGGTTCCTCGGAGAAATTCATAACCCATAGCGAAATAATTCCGATAATGAGTAAGGGCGGTACCCAGAATTCCCATCCCAGAAGAACACTCTCAATCGTCAGACCGATACAGGCAAGCGATATAAGAAGAATGATAAATTTTTCCGTTCTGTTTCGTTCCATGCAAAGCTCCTAAGGTGTTATCTGTTTTCGTTCTCCGATTCCTGTGTACCGATCAATTCCACAATGTCGTCGTATGCAAACTGGTCCGACAGCTCCCGCACCTGTTGAAGGAGTTTTTCGATTTCCGGTTCAAGCCGATACGCTTCCATTCTTTTCAGTACCTCTTCGATCCGATCGCTGTCGATTTCATCGCAGGCCTCAAGAATCTCCGCAAGCGCCTCTTGAATAAACTCCTGTTCCGCTTCCGGCTTATCGGAGGAAGCCTCCTTTTTTTCCTCCCTGAAAATCCCGGAGAGGATATCCTTAAAGCCTATGTATTCTCTTATAAAATCCCGGTGGTGACCGTCGATATAATCCCTGTCACCGCTTTTTGCGGCATCCTCAAGCTTCTGTGCTTTTTCCCCAAGCTCCATGGCCCCTACAAGCCTTGCGGAGCTTTTCAGCGCGTGTACCTTAATGGTATAGTTTGTAATATCTCCTACTGTATACAATCCCTCCAGCTCCCGAGCCGTCAGATCAATGGATTGATAAAACATCTTAAGAAGCGGCAGATAGGTACTTACGGCGCCGCAATTATTGATACCGGATAAAACATCGAACGGGCTGTCCTTAAGAGACGTAAGCTCAGATGGGACAGCTGCCCCGGGATTCTCGGAAGAAGCCTGTGCGTCTTCACTTTCCTCCTCCGTCCATACAAGCTTTTCCTCCGGTAAAAGCTCTGACAGCAGTTTTTCAAGCTCCGCCGGGTGTACCGGCTTACTCATATAATCGTCAAAGCCCGCCGAAATATAGTATTCCCTGGCCCCCGGTATGGCGTTTGCGGTCAGGCAGACGCAGCGCGTTTCTGCGTTCGGATTTCCCTTCTCTGCCCGCAACTCCTTAAGCGTCGCTATTCCGTCCTTCCCTGGCATCATATGATCCAAAAAGATCAGGTCATATTGTTTCTCGCGCATGCGCATAAGCCCCTCGGCACCGCTGTTTGCTGTATCAATACGGATAAGCGTATTCCGAAGCAAATCCTTAAATACCTTAAGGTTTATGGGAGTATCATCAACATACAGGATCATAGCCTCCGGAGCTGTCAGTCTTGCCTTATGCTTTTCCCGCTCCGGTTCTCTTCCCTGTTTTTGATCGGAGCCGTCCGTAGTTCCATCCTTAGAGAAATTAAGAATTTCGTCTACAAAGCCCAAAAGCGTCTGGACGCCTTCGCGGATATTCTCCGCGTACCCTAAAATCGTCTTATCCTCCGCCTCTCTTAAGATCATCTCATTCATTCCGTTGATGGCATTGATCGGCGTCCGGATTTCATGGGACATATTCGCCATGAATACGGATTTCGCTTCGCTGGCGGCCTGGGCGCGCTCGGACGCAAGCGCGAAGCTTCGTGCCTCCTCGCTCTTTTTGTCCGAAAGAATCATGAAAAACGTAAGCACACCTGTCAGTATGACGGCGACAAATATGGTAGCGATAAAGGGGATCCGGAGCCTGTTGAAATCATCGGTCGCGTCCATGACCGTAATATAGCTCCATTCATAAGAAAGCGGCATAACATAAACTAAAAAGCTGTTACCTTCCTGCTCGATATAGAAGTAATTGGTATCCTTGGACTGTATTTCGCCTGCGATGGCTTCTCCCAGAGGATTTAAAACATCCGAGTAAGCCTTCCCGATCAGATTTCTGTCGGAGTGGGCAACGATAACCCCCTCTTTATTGATGATAAAATCCTCATAGAATCGGTCGTCGGATAAATGCTCATCGATCACCCTCTCGACCCCGTTCATGGGAAGGTCGATGCCCGCTACGCTCTTTCCGTCACAGAGAATTCTGGAAACGGCTATCATAACATTTCCGGTATCGAGATCCAGATAGGGATCCACCATCACAAAGGCGCCGTTTCCTTCCATCGCCTCCGTGTACCAGGGTCTCTTCGTCGGCTCGTACCCCTCCCCCGGGTCCCACCCGGAGCCATCCATATATTCCCCGCGGATATATCCGTAGATCCCCGTTGTTTCAGGGAGTAACGCCCCCCGCACCGCAAGCGTCTCACTGGTCAGATAGGCAAGGATCTCTTCCTGGGAGCGGCCCTGCAGAATCATATTATCTACCCGGAAGCTTGCAAGCTTAATGATATCCACACTGGAGGACAGATACGTATTGATCCGGTCCGCCGAGGTTGTGGCATTGTTCTGACCTGCGCGGATAATATTCTCGCAGGTCTGCCTGTAAAGCAGCCGGTAATACACAAAGATGACGCATAGAAAGAAAACGATGATCAGAGCGTGGATCAGAAGCTTTCTGATATAAGTAAACCTGTTTTGCTGCACGTCTACGCACCCAATACATCCTTCAGTTTATTCAGTATCGTTTCCTTGACCGGCGGCTTAAGCAGGTATCCCTGGGGCTTTAAAGCAAGTACCTGTTCGATATGCGCCCTGTCGCTGACACCCGTAAGAAATACGACAGGGATCCTTGTAAACTCCTCCTCCGAGCGGATCATTTCAAGAGTCTGCCTGCCGTCGCAGACAGGCATTTCATAATCTAAAAGCACCATATCCGGCTTGAACTTTCCCATGCTCGCCACGGCCTTTGTTCCCGACGGGACTACACGGACATCGTAGAGATCCTCTAAAAACGTTTTGATGGTCTTTAGCATAATTGGATCATCGTCTACAACAAGGACCCGTTTTCTGCCGTCGGTGTGTTCCATGCTCTGGGCTTCCTCCCGAAGCCTTGCAAGAGAGACATCCAAAGCCCTGCAGACAGCCTCCAGAAGCAGGGTATTATTCACCGGTCTGGTAACGTTTTCCGCCTTGCAGAGGCTGTAGATGATCCGGTTCCTATGGGCCTCCTGCTCCTGCCCTACGGTAACTACTGGAAGCCCCTGCTGTGCTTCTAAAACCTTTACAAGAGATGCCCCGGGATCATCGCTGTACAGCCCGATCAGGCTGATTACGATGATATCCGGTTTGGACAGCCGGATCAGATCCTGCAGCCCGTCTCCGCTTTCCGAGGCGATCTGTACCCGAAAATAACTCGACAGGAACTTATTCAGATCCGCGAGAACGTCATTCATCTTCCCGATCAGCATCATGTTTCTCATCTGTAGATTCCCTCCCTTAAAGCTTCAAACAGTTATTCGATTTCGGACGCATAGCTGATGTGTACCAGCTCATGGCCCACCTCCCTGTTCCAGGACTCAAAAATTCTCTCCACCACCCGTCCTTCATCCGGATTATCCATCATAGGAAGCAGAACGAGGAACTGATTCACTCTGTTTTGCAGGATAATATCGCTTTTCCGAAGGACCCTCTTAAGGGTTTCTCCAAAACCCGTGATCAGCTCCTTATAGGCCTCGTAATCCGTCGAATCATCCGCCGTTACAATAAACAGGAGCTTTAACGTTTTCCCGCCGTACCTCTTATTAAAACGCATGAGGAATTTATAGATGATGGAAAAGCTCTCTATCCCCATGATCAGGGCATCGCCGCTGTCACCGCCGCCCCGTTCTTCGATTATTTTTGTCAGGCGGACAAGCTCCTCTTCAGGCGTATCCTCCTTTACCGAAACCGCCTCCTTGTCCGAATAGACAAAGGCTCTGTGCTTTCCGTTCTGCTTGGCGGTATACATCGCCTTATCCGCCATCCGAAACAGGGTCTGAGCGTCTCTTCCGTACTCCGGAACCATAATGGCACCGACTGATACGCCTAAGGGGATCCCGTGATCCTCCCCAAGGATTTTTTCGGTCTCAAAGGCAAGCTGCTCGTTCAGCCGCAGGGCGAGGACATTAACCGCGTATTCCACCGAAATATTGCAGAAAAACGCCATGAATTCATCGCCGCCGATCCGGCAGACAGTATCCTGTCCTCTGGTATTTCGTCGGACGACATCGGCAAAGGCGGCAAGCACCCTGTCTCCCGCCTCATGTCCGAAGAGGTCGTTTACCAGCTTGAAGCTGTCGAGATCCAGAACCATGAGGGAGCCGTTTAAGCTTTCGCAGGCTCCCGCTATGCGTTCTGTTCCGAATTTCTTATTTAAGAACCCGGTCAGCTTGTCAATGGTGGCATCCTCTGTCAGACGCTCGATTCGCTTATTCCTGAGAACCGTATTCTTTATGCGGCTGATCAGTATGTCCCTGTCAAAGGGCTTGTAAATATAATCCGAGGCTCCCAGTGTCAGGCCTCTGTTTTCCGTATCATTATCCTTCTCACCGGTCAGAAAGATCACCGGGATCTCTGCTCTCCCCACCTGTTTTTCAAGTCTGCGCAGCTCCTGAAAGGTTTCGAAGCCTCCCATCTGCGGCATCATAATATCCAAAAGGATAAGGTCCGGGGAGTTCTTTTCCATAAACTTTAAGAGCATACTGCCGGAACGCAGGCAGCTGACCTTCATATTGCTCGTTCCGAGTATTCTTTTTGTGCTTTCCAGGTAAAATGGGTCATCATCAACCACAACAACCCAACAATCCATTGTGAATTATCTCCAATCCGAATGAGAATTTCCTGTCTAAAGGCACCCAAAATCATCCTAACATAACCACCTACGGACACTTCAAGCCCTTTTTTATATTTTTTTGAATTTTTTTTACGTAGACCGGCGTATGGAGGTTTTATTCCGTCTCCTCCAGATACGCTTCTACTCTCTTAGCCGCATTATCCGCGATATTATTGAAGAAAAGGGTATAATCCCCGCCGTGGTAGCTCTGGGGGCCGAATTCCTCCGTCATGGCGATCGGAGCCTCCAGATTGGTATTTGTAACGACGACCCCGCGCTCTGTATTGAGCCTTGCGTCCGCGGCAAACATCTGGATCTCGTATTTCCCGGTCTGGTCGTTTAAGATCTTGGAGCCGAGATTTTCATCCGCTCCCGCATAGGTCTCATCCCGCTTCCAGTTCAGGGGATTGATGGCGATCGCGCCGTCTACGACTACGAAATTATTATAATTCTTATTCTTTGCTCCCTCTGTGTTCCAGGAAATGATCACGCCAGTATCGGTTTCACCCTCCGCAAAGGAAAGGTGCGGATTTTCTTTAAGGAAGTCCTCTGTGATCGAATACCCGAGGGCATAGGCCGCGATCATCCGCTCATAGTATTCCGGATGATCCTTCATATATCCGGAAAGCACATAGGTCATCATCTGGGAGCCCTGGCTGTGGGCAGCGAGAATAAAGGGTCTGCCATCATTGAGGTGTTCAAAATAATAGTCAAGCGCCCCGCAGAGATCGGAAAGCGGCATTCCCTGCATCAGTTCCTCCCGTTCCTCGTCGCTCGACTGCGCAACAAAGGCCATATTGACCTGCCGGTAGAAGGGAGCAAAGACATTGGTCGCCGCTTCATAGGCGCGGGCCTGCTTTTCATAGATCTCCGCCGCGGTTTCCCGCATGGATCCCTCCGTGATGTCACACATCGCAGGCGCCCCCTCGGAATAGTCAGAATACGCCGTCGGATAGAAATAGATCGTATCCGCTTCCTTTGTGACCTCTGGGAGCTTTAACCAGTTGTTTTTATCGGAATAATCGGTCTTTTCGCCGGTCTTTGTTAAATAACTGTTTACCCGTACGCCGACGTTTTCCTTCAGATTCTCGTAATAGAAGCTGTAGTCGTTTCCGTGGAAGCTCTTTTCGCCGAACACCTGCTTTTCCAGGCCCAGGCCGTTGACGGTATCGATATAGGGATAATCGGTATTAGAGCAAATTACGACGCCCCGCTTTGTATCGACCCTTGCGTCCGCAACGCCAGGTGCCGCGATGGCTGCCGTTCCCGCTGCATCCGTGATCCTTGTTCCGAGATTTTCCGAAGCCGGCGCGTAGGTATTATCCCGCTTCCAGTTGATCGGATTGATGCTGATCGCTCCCTCAAGAACCAGCCTGCTGTCCCCGTTTCCTTCGCCCTCGGTATTATAGGAAACGATTACACCGGTATCATCGGCTCCCTCAGCGAACTTCAGGTACGGATGCTCTTTAATATCCTCCTTCGTGATCGAATAGCCGATGGCGTAGGCCGCGACCATCCGATCATAGTACTCCGGATGAGTCTCCATATAGTCCTTCAGGATAATCCGTATCATCATGGAGCCCTGGCTGTGGCCGGCAAGAATGAAGGATCTTCCGTCGTTTAAGTTCTCAAAATAATAATCCAGCGCCGCGTAAAGATCGCTCTTCGGCTCACCGCTCAAAACCTCCGCCGCCTCTTCGCCGCCCATATCCTGCAGAGCATAGACACTGGTCTGGCTGTAGAATGGGGCGAAAACATTGGTCGCCTCTTCATATACACCCTTATTGGTATTGAAATTCCTAGTGGCGATAGCGCGCATGCCGGGATCGCTGCTTCCACAGTACATCGGCGATTCCGGGTCCGTCGTCATATAGGCTGTCGGATAGATATAGAAGGTGTCTACGTCCTTTGTAATCTCCGGAATCTGGATCCAGTTATCCTTATCGGCATAGTCGGTACCGGAAACCGTAACCGTTTTGGTCTCTGCTTCCGTATCGTCTCCGGCTACCTTAAAATATGCTTCGATCCTGTCCTTTGCGTTCTCTCTGATATTGTAGTAATAGAAATCGTAATCGTGGCTGTGGAAGCTCTCCGGCCCGAAAATATCGACATTGTCGTTAAAGTCATCCGAGGTCGTACAGATCACCGTTCCCCGTTCCAGATCAATCTGGGCGTCTGCCGTACCGGGAGTCGTCGTCTCCCACAGGGCTTCCATATCCTCGATCCCCTTGATCGAACCGTCGGCAACCCCGGCGTAGGCGGCCTTCAGGTCGATGGAACGGCTGCCGAGGTTTTGGGACGCCTCCGCCTTTTCATCGGTTCTTGTCCAGGTGATCGGATTGATGGAAACCGCGTTCTTCTTTACGATCAGGGTCTCGCCGGCCGCCTTGTTTCCGGCTCCTTCCGCGTTCCAGGAAATAATGACGCCGGTATCGTCAGCGCCTTCCGCGAATTTAAGGTAAGGGTGCTCCTCAAGCCAGTCTGTCGTAACACAGAAGCCGATGGCGTAAGCCGCGATCATCCGATCCAGATACTCGGGATGCGCCTGCATATAATCCCCGAGAATGATCTCGATCATGCAGGAACCCTGGGAATGTCCCGCAAAAATAAAGGGTCTTCCGTCATTGTATTTCTCAAAATATTCGTCCAGTGCCGCGTAGATATCCGTCCGCGGAATGCCGGTATTGAATTTCTCGTACTCCTCCGCGCTCATTTCAGCGGCCTTCGCGAGGTTCGTCTGACGATAATACGGGGCGTAGACATTGGTAAAGGCTCCGATGGAGGAACCGGTCTTACTGTATACAAGCTGAGCCAGCTTTCGGACAACGGGGTCGTCAATTTTTGCGAAATCCTCTCCTCCATCCTCGTCGTAAACCGTAGGATAGATATAGAACAGATCCACAGCCTCCTTCGGTTCCTTCTCTAAAATCATCCAGTTATCGTCGTCCGTATAGTCGGTCGCCTCTCCGGTAAGCTCGCCCATCTCATAAACAACCGTTTCCTGGGCATAGGTTCCTACTGTTTCGACGGATTTTTCCGAAATACTGCCCGTTACACCGCAGCCCGTAAGCAGCAATGCTGCCGCGATTACGGAAGGGACTGCACAATTCCACCATTTTTTTCTCATTCCACAAACCTCCTGTTTTGATTTATAGTATTTATAATTAAATAGAATAACCTAAACCATCACTAACAAATAAATCCCGAAGTTGCAAGGCTTTGTGTCAAATTGGTATAATTTTACGTCAAATTGGTTAAAAGAAAAGGGAAGCCCAAGGCTTCCCTTTTCTACGGTACCGGTATGACCACCCTTACGGAAAAGATCCCTCCCTCCGCGTGGAAATCCACGATACCTCCGTATTTATCCACCGTCCTTTCAATGCTCAAGACGCCGATCCCAGTCCCATCCGGTCGCCTCGGCCGATCCGACTCCTTAAGGACAAGTCCTCTTCTGCAGGTGTTTTCCACCTGGATCAGAAATCTTCCGTTCTTGATCTGAAGCTTCGCATCGATCTGCTTTTTTTCTTCCTCCGAATTAAGACATCCGTTTACCGCGTTTTCCAGGATATTCCCCACAAGCGCCGTCAGATCCATCGCCCCCATAAACAGCTTTTCGGGAACCTTGATAAGCGTCTCAAGGGAGATCCCTTCCCCCTCCGCCCGCTCTTTATAGACGGATAAAATACTGTTCAGCTGAACATTCAGGCTGAATACCTGCTCCGAGCCGGAAAGCTCCTTCTCCGCCTCCTCAAGATAACTCAGTGCCTCCTTATTGTTCCCGTCTCTTAAGTATTCCAGAACTACTCTTTTATGGTGGCGGACGTCGTGCGCCATCCTCCTTATCTCGTTCTGCCTTGTATTTACCGCCTCGATCTGACGGACCAGAAAGGCGTTATCCTGCTCGATCAGTCTTGCCTGCGTCAGCTCCTCCATATAGGACGCTACCAGGGTCAAGGTATAAAGGATCAGTACATTCATCCCTAAGAGGAAAAGGAGCAGCAGCAGATAAAAAACATTGTCATAAAGCTCCCGTTCCACCACCTGCTTCGGATAGCCGTTATACAGAAAGCTCAGCCAGTTTCCGAAGGTTGCAAGTAGCGCTATCAGCATCCAACGGTTTTTTAAGATCCCCGTAAGCTGTAAAAGGAGCCCCCGAAGAAAGCGGTGCGCTAAGTATACAAGGGCGGAGGTATACACAAGGCGGTTTACTATATCTAACCACGCGTTCCCCTCCCATAGATGGATCGAAACCGTAAGACTCACATGATTTGCAAGCGTCATAAGCAAGACGCTTAAGGAAATCTCATAGAGCACCAGCCACCCGTTCCGCTCGGAGGCCGGACACAAAAACAGCATACAGAGGATATAGTTCGGGAAAATGGAAAACACGTAGGTCTGCGGTGAATTGCTGACCCATATCGCGCTGATCACCATCATAACAACGGCTAAGGAAAGATACAGCGCCGCCATTCTCCGGGTTAGTCCTCCCTCCGCGTCCAGGGAGTAAAACATGGCGCAAAACCCTATGCCCCCGATCAGGACCCGTGAAAACGTCAATATGGGGGTGATACCAAGAACCATCGCTTCTCCTTACATAGCATCCGTAAAGCAATACTGCATATACTGCTCCTTAAGTGTGCGGTAGGCGCTGCGGGGCGGATATATAACCACTCCGTTGTCAAACCTTAGCTCCTTCGTACTGAGAGAACTGATATGGGAAAGATTTATGACAAATCCCGCGCCTGCCCGGACGATCTCCGGATACCTTTCTGTCATCTGAACAAACGAGGAGACCGATAAAGACACCTTTAACACATCCTTATCAAGGGCCCTGGCTTTAAAATGAAGCATCAGGCTGTGTCCCGCGGCCTCCCCGTAAATAAAGTCCGAAACTGCAAAGCGGTAGAACTGCCGTCCCGCGGTGATCGAGAGATAACGCTCTATTTCCGTTTGATACGAAAGGGCTGCCTTATCCAGTACCCGAAAAAACTCCTCTTCTTTTACTGGCTTTACCAGATACTGCAAGGCGTCTACCGCATAGGCGTTCAGGGCAAAGTCCTTTGAGGTAGTCAGAAAAACGATATCCCCGTCATAGCCCTGCTTTCTGAGCCGCTCTGCCGCCTCAATTCCGGTAAGCCCCGGCATAAAGATATCCAATAATACCAGGTCCGGCCGGTAGCTTTCCGCCTCAAAAGCGGCCAGAAACGCTTCCGCCCGTTCAAAGCTCCGAAGTCCCGCTTTTTCTCCCCGGGTCTCCTTCCAGCGCGAAAGCATTTCCGAAACCGCTTCCTGCTCTTCCTTTATGTCCTCACAGACAGCTATCTGCATAAATAAACCTTGCTCCTAAATCTCTGCCTCAACGGTCTGGGTCTCGCCCATGGCGTTCCACACATTACAGGCGGTAACGCTTACGGTATACTTCCCGGCGGCAAGGCCTTCCAGGTCGATCTCCCAAGTATCCCGCATTTCCTCCTCCTGAGGCGCGCTGAACAAATCGGTATGATACTTGCGCTCCAGCACCGTTTCTCCGTTTTCATTCTCAGCGCATACCAGATAGTACCAGACCTGAGAACCGTTGCCGGAGGCTCTGCTGAAGCTCAGCTTTATTGTACCATCTGCTGTCTCTGCCGCAAGATCCTTATTTTCAAAAACAGGTCCCGGCTTTGCCGCGCGGTTTGCTCTGAAATCCGAAAGCGAATCCGCAAAGCCCGGCGCCTTGACATACCAGGTTTCGCCCTGCTGCTCCAGGAGCCCGATATCGTAACGTCTGATCCTTACGGTTCCGTTTTTATCTACGTCAAAAAGCATAGCCTGCGGATGCTCGCTGTACTCCTCCGGGATCGTTGACTGACCCTCGCCAAGATTATAGAAACCGTAATCTGTGAGCATGTACTGCATAGGACCGATATTTAACATCGTAAAATCATCCTGATAGATGGTCCGGTCGGAATTCTGGGAATAATGCGTATGTCCGGAAAGCAGGATGACCTGCGGATACTCCTCAAGGCACTCTCGAAGCTCGTCCGTGGACCAGATGAGCGTCGGGAAATCAGGCGCCATACAGTTACTGCCCGCTACGGTTCCAGGAATCCCGGTATGGGCGATGACAAAGATCGGCTGGCCCGGAGCATCCTCCGCTGCCTTTTTCAGAGCCTCATGCAGGAACTCATGGGCTGCCTTTGTATACAGGGTCTTTCCTACCTCAAAATTCTCTCCGTTGACCTGGATGAAGTGGATACCGTTTACCACGCTGTGTCGGGAAAGATTCGGTCCCTCCGTCACAATGTCCGCGGAATAGTGCTCCTTATCGAACATCTCCAAAAGGTACTGGCCTTCCCCGCCGCCCTCGGCATACTCATCATGGTTTCCGGTGGAATAGATCAAAGGTATCTCGGAATTTTTCAACCCCTCATGGAACAGCTCATTGAACTTTGCCGCGTCGTCTCTGGAACCGGTATTGGTCAGATCGCCGGGCATAACCATGCAGTCAAGCTTCCCGCCGGCTAATTCCTCTAAGAACCCGAGGCCCTTTACGATATAATCGTTGGTATAAAACGTCGTATTTGCTAAGATCGCGATATCCCCGGCAACTTCGATATCCTCATGCCCCATGGATTCCATCAGATCCTCGCTGCTCTCATGAGAGTCCTTGGACATAACATGGGCATCCGCCATCACGCCGAAGGTCAGTACGACATTGTCCTCATCAAAGGCCGGTGCCAGCTCACCTGTGCCCTGCGTTCCCGTAACCGTTTGTGTCATTTGGTCTCCTTTCACCCCTGTAATGGAAAGCGTTCCGTCCGCAAGGCCCCAGGAGCCGCCGCAACCGGTTAAAACCAATGTCAGACCCAGAGCCGCCGCTATAGGCTTAACCAGAAATTTTCTTTTCACTTTTCATTTCCTCCAATCTTATTTTATTTTGGTGGAAATATTATAGTATAAACAACTTCTCCAAGGATCGTATCTGCACAATTTGTCATTTTCCCGACATAATCTGCACCTGACATAAAAATCTTTTAATTATTTTATTTACATTGTAATTTTGGCGTGATGGAATCATCACAAATCATCACAAATGCAAAAAATCATCACAAATTAAGGAGATCCTATGTCCACTATCAATCCTTTTACCAGAACGCCGGGAGTAGCCGGTGACGCATTTATTGACATGCACTACGCCGATGAGATAATCAATAATTTTGAAAGTGATATTTCATCAAAATATGTATACAAGATAGTCGGGCTACGAGGCTCCGGAAAATCTGTTGAATACCGAAAGGTCATAAATAAACTCTCAGATAAAAAGGGATGGCTTGTGTACACCTTATCCGCTGCAGGCAATCCGGTGTCTACGCTGATTGCCAGGCTAAGTAAGGAATCTTTTATAGATGATAAAATAAGGAAAACTACTGTTTCAGCCAGCGGTTCTGCAAAGGCAGATGCTCTGATCGTTCAAGGAGAAGCCGATTTTGAGGTAACAAGGACTTCTGAGGTGAACACGCTTTATTTTTCTGCTGAAGCGGAACTGACCGATATGATACAGAAAGCGAATGACAAAGGCTATAAGGTATTAGTCGGTATTGATGATATTGCGAAAACCCCGGAGATGGTAAAATTCCTATCTATTTGGGGAGCTATGCTGTTGGATGATAAGAAAAAAATCTATTTTGTCTGTACCGGTCTTGCTAAAAATATAGAAGACTTTACAGAGGAACCCAATCTTACTTTCTTTAAACGAAGCGAACCAATAGAAACCGGTCCTCTTAACAAATATGCTATAGCCCTTATGTATCGAAAACTCTTAGGTGTTGATGAAGCAGAATCTGTAAAGCTTGCCAAATTTACCTGCGGCTATGCCTATGCATATCAAGTTCTTGGCTCTTTATATTTTGAGAAAAAGCAGCAGGATCCTTTTGAAAGTATTATTCCGGCGTTTGACAGGATCCTTTTCGGAGATTCCTACGATTTAATCTGGAAATCGTTGACAAAAGCTGAGCAGGAGCTGGTGATACGGATTGCATTGTCTGATTCGGGAAAAGTGGCGGAAATCAAATCCCAAATGTCCCATCCGCAGGGATTTGATTCTCTACGTCAGCGGATCAAAAATAAACATCTGATCAATACAGAGGAACGAGGCTATCTTAAAATTGACCTTCCCAGATTTAAGAATTATATTCTTCTCTGGCATAGTGATGAGTTGGAGGAATGATCTATTACTTTTCAACAGTTTCTCCGTTACTTAATAGAATAAATATCGCCCTGATATGGTTTACTCCGGTTACTCCGAGTATCCTCTCAAATAATCCCTTAAGAGGAATACTAGATAATGTGGGAATGTTCGAATATTACCGTCAACTCCAATATTACCATCGATCAACTTGATCCCAAAATGAATATCCGGATAGGAATCACTCTTGATCAACGTACTCAACGACTTGCTGTTTCCGTTCTTAGCCTTAACCTCCACAGGGATAAGGCTCTCTGTGTTACGAACAAAAAAATCTTCCTCCAGGGTAGAGTTTTCTTTTGAATAATAGTACAACCCATAACCGGCCTTAGCAAGCATATCCCCAACTATATTTTCATATAGCCCCCCTCGATAAGTCCCAATATTTTTGCGGCTTCTCAGATCCTCTTGAGTCTCATCGTCAAGCATTGCAATAAGTAATCCGGTATCTGCCATATAAATCTTGTATTTCGTTTCATCATAGTTCCCCTTAAGTGGCAATTCCGGATAATCCATACAATAACATACATTAATGATTCCGGCATTTGACAGCCATTCTATAGCTCCCCTGTAGTCTTTAAATCTGGCACCTGAAGCAACTTTGCTGATTTGGAATTTCTTGTTTTCTTTGGCTAACTGAACAGGAATATGCCTGAATACATTAAGTATTCGACTTTGATCCATTCCCTCAGCATATTTGGTAATATCCTCTTCATAGTCGGACAAAAGCTGTTTTTGAAGCTGTAATGTGTTTGAAAACATTCCACTGGAGACGTATTCCAGAACAACCGCCGGCATTCCGCCCACTATTACATAATCTAAAAAAGCTTCTGACATCGTCTGTAACAAAGCAGATGGCAGCGGGACTCCATCTCGCATTGCTTTCAAAAGATCTGCTTTTAGTCCGTCATCATATCCCTTAGTCCATAAAAACTCCTCAAAGTCCATTGAGCGCATAATGTAATCGGTTTTATATCCAACGCTGTTGCTCTCGATCTTCTTGTAATATAATCCGAGCAAAGAGCCACTGCATATCACATCATATCGTCCATCAATACAGTATGATTTGAGTGCTGTTGCTATATCCGGATGATCCTGTATTTCATCAAAAAAGATCAGAGTCTTTCCTTCAACAAATGTCTTTGCCGGATCTATCCTGCTTATTGCTTTGTTAACCGCGTCCACGGTATATCCATCTTCCGTAATTACACAATACTTCTTTTCCAAAGCAAAATTAATATAAATAACATTATCATAGTTTGCTTTGGCGAATCGCATTATGCTTTCCGTCTTACCAACCTGTCTGGCTCCTTTAACTATCAATGGTTTGTGGTCTTTGTTGCTATGCCACTCATTTAAATATAAATCCACTTTACGCTTTAAATACATAAAAAGACCTCCGATCTTTCTATACCCTATTGTAATATAATTTCAGAGGTCTTTCAACGATTTTATGAGCGAGTTTATGAAAAGATTTACAATTTTATGAGCGAGTTCATGAAAATAATTGCAGTTTTATGAGCGAGTTTATGCCGCTATTCACTTTTTTTGTAGCATCAATCATTTTGTATAGCATCATTATGCATGAGTTCCAACAATCAAATGATTTCTTTATTTTCGTCTTTGTTTCGATGTATCAGCTCCGTATAGTAGTTAACTACGACGCCGGTGACAATCGCGATCACAAGCAGAGCGTACGCAGTCAAAATAACCGACAGAAACTTCGTGAGCGGCCTTGTAACAACAACATCTCCGAAACCAGCGGTGGAGATTACTGCGTAACAGTACCATAACGCGTCACCATAAGTCCCTACAGCCGGATCTATAAGGAAAATCAGAAAAGCATCCAAAAATACGAATCCGATAAAGGACATCAGAATTTTCCATGCGCCGGTTTTTTTTGAGAATTTCTACCAGAATCTTTAATCGTTTCATATTGTGTTTTCTATGCCATCAAAAAAAGGAAACAAAGTTGCAGACTTATATTCTTCATCGGTCGACTCTGAAATATAGTTCTCTATCCTCTCAGCTACATTCTCCCTGATATTATTATAGAAAAAGGTATAATCTCCGTTATGGAAGCTCTCCGGTCCAAAGACTCCGGCAAATTCCTCCTGCGCGGGTCGGATAAAGGGATAATCTGCGTGACAGACTACGACGCCGCGCTCTAAATCGATCTGCGCATCCGCCCCGATATCCTGATATTCGTACGTCCCCTTGTCCCTGATCAGAACACGGGAACCCAGATTTTCCTCTGCTGATGCATAGGTGTCATCCCTCCTCCAGTTTAAGGGATTGATGCTGATTGCTCTGCCATAGTCTATCTCGCGATGCAACACATCGGATCCGCGCCGATTTTTTTCTATGCCATCAGGGTATTGGCCCTTTCATCAATCAGTCTTTTCATTTCCTTTTTCATTTCCACAGAAATATACGCCTGATCCAGAATATCTGTGAATGCAGCTTTATAATTTAGTCACAATCATTAGGAAATCTGTACATATGAGTTTAGCATAAAATGCCAACTAAGACCACTTTATCGCTTGAAATATAGCAATATTTGGTGCAAAGCACCCTATTAGAACCCTATTTATTG
>ODAI010809719.1_pt1 | contig 22486 bp, 27 predicted proteins | sample 1539321 | NCBI WGS metagenome assembly ODAI01 (sample SAMN02144231, study PRJEB22623) | gut metagenome | biome: sheep rumen | host: Ovis aries | place: New Zealand | reverse complement strand
GCCGTCATGACCAAGATGAAATTGGTTTATTTATTATAACTAATATATCTCATGATTTTACCGCTGGAACAAGCAGTATTACAATGACTAGATTTTGGCCATTATATATGGACGGAATGTATGGTGGGCGTACACACGATAATTTATCCATTGATACTCATAATTATTTAAAGGCTTATAGTCATGCAATTCTAAAAGGAAAGTAGGTAAGATTTATGAAAAAATCAGAATTTTATAAAATGAATCTACCAGAGGGAAAAGATCGCTATAATGTAGAGGAATTCAATTCAAATGTGGTTCTGATAGATGAGCAATTGCACAATTTCCAAATGCACGTTGAAAACGATTCTAATCCTCATGGTGTAACAAAAGCTCAGGTTGGTCTTGGAGAAGTTGGTAATTTTAAAGCAGTTTCAGTTTATTCAAACCAGGGGCTTACAAGTACAGAAAAAAGTAACGCTAAAAAAAATATCGATCTGAATAATGTTCCGAATGTTGCTACGAACAATCAGACTCCTACGTATTCTGAAGCAAGTGAACTTACTTCTTTGGTTAGTGGAGAATATTTATCAGTGGCTTTTGGTAAGTTAATGAAAGCAGTTAATTCTCTTATTTCTCATATTGGAAATAAGAATAACCCTCATAGTGTCACTAAGTCGCAAGTAGGTCTTGGTAGTGTTCCAAACGTTACTACAAATAATCAAACTCCTACATTTACACAAGCGACTTCACGAGCAAATATAGCAAGTGGAGAAACACTTTCAACACTATTTGGAAAGATTATGAAATATTTTGCAGATATGAAGTCGGTTACTTTTTCTGGAAGTTATAGTGATTTAAGTAATACGCCAACCATAGGTAATGCTACTCTTACTCTTCAGAAAAATGGTAGTACTGTTAGGACTTTTACTGCGAATGCTACTAGTAATGTGACTGCTAATATCACAGTTCCAACAAAAGTGTCTGAGCTTTCAAATGATAGTGGGTATATAACGGATGCGGGCGTAATTGGTGTTAAAGGAAATAGCGAATCTTCATATAGAACCGGAAATGTTAATATTACCAAAAGTAATATCGGTTTGGACAATGTGGGTAATTTCAAGGCTGTCTCAACAGTAGCGAATCAAGGACTTTCTGATGATGAGAAAGCAAATGCAAGAGCAAACATCGGAGCTGGATCGGCTGAAGGAGTAGGAACAGTCACTTCTATTACTGCCGGAGCTGGTTTAGCTGGTGGGACCATATCAACAACTGGAACTATTAAAGCTAAATTAAAATCTGAGACAAAATCAACATTAGCGTCTACAGCCATGGGCTCTACATCAAATAGGCAATACGCTGTTGGATTGGACAAAGATGGGAATCTTTCTGTTAATGTTCCATGGACAGGCGGTGATGGAAATTCATACTTTTATTATCAAACAACTGAGCCATCAGCTACGGTTGTAAATACTATTTGGATAGGATGAGGAGCTGCCATACGGCTGCTCTTTTTTAATTGAAAGGAGGGCACAGTATGGCAACTGCTACTCAGATAATTAATACGGCTAAGAAGTATATTGGCGTTGTCGAAAAGCCAAATAACAATGTAATCTTTAATACTCGTTACTATGGTAGGGAAGTCAATGGAGCACAATTTGCTTGGTGTGCCGTGTTCTGTTGGGCGGTCTTCCAAGACTGCAATGCTTCTGATCTATTCTGCGGTGGACAAAAAACGGCACTATGTCAATTTGTTCTTGACTACTATAGAAAAAACGGACAGTTCTTTAAGACGAATCCTCAGCCTGCGGATCTCGTCTTTTTTAAATTTGGTTCAAGCTCAAGGGAAACAAACCATATTGGTATAGTAGAAAAAGTCAAAAGCGATGGATCTATTGTTACTATTGAGGGTAATACTTCAGATTCAAATCAGACTAATGGCGGTATGGTGATGGAAAAGCTTCGAAAGACTGGCATTGTTGGCTACGCGAGACCCAATTACGAGAAAAAGTCTAAGCCAGCTCTTCCTCCGATATTTGAAAACATTTATCCTCAAAAGGGAATCGATATGGCCGCTTGGCAAAGAAATGTGAACTATACGGCTCTTAGACAAGAGGGCGTTAAGTTTGTGGTTCTTAAAATTATACGTAAAGACGGCAATGCTGATGAGATGTTCGAGACTCATTACAAAGGGTGCAAAGACGTAGGTATACCTGTTAGAGCGGTTTATAACTACTCTTATGCGACTACTGTAGAGAAAGCTAAGCTTGACGCGCATAGAGTCCTTGCGGTTCTTAATGGGCGAAAAGTAACAGTATGTCTTGATGTTGAGGATGCTTGTCAAAAAGGATTGGGAGAAAGACTTCCGCAAATAATAAATGGTTATCAATCTGTTATTCAGAGAGCTGGACTTAAGTTCTGTGTGTATACAGGGCTTTCTTTCTACAACACATATATCAAGCCATATTTGAACATGCTTAACAATACGCAATTTTGGATTGCGAGATATCCAAGTAAAGCAGATATGACTTTGGATAAGGCTCCTGATCCGAGCAAGAAACCTGATGTAAAAGGAATAATAGCTTGGCAGTATACTTCAAGCGGAGTAATTCCGTCTGCTTATAATGGGAAGTTAGACTTTGATATTCTTTACTCTCCTATTGTTGAGCAGAATAGGAAGACCGGAATTGTAACGGCAAACTCACTTAGGGTGCGCAGTACACCAAGCACGGCTGATAATAAGAATATTGTTGGCTATTTGAAAAAAGGACAAAATGTAGTGATTTACGCTACTGATATTGCGACTGGCTGGTATCAGATTAATCTCGATGGTAATCAGTGGGTTAGCAATGAATATATTCAATTGAATTAAGAAAGGAGGACTTTGGATAAAATGGTAATACTTATGAAAAGTAATAAGACTTTGGTACTTTCAAAGCCTTCCAAACTTTATCAGCGAGAAAACGCAGTGGACAATATAACCATATATGTTCCTGAGAAGTATGAAGAGTATGAATTAAAGGATTTCACAGGAATGATGTACTACACTAATCCTGGCAATGTAGCTTATAGTGAGGCACTTGTATCTGAAGAAAGTGATAAAGAGGGATTCTTGAAGTTTAAACTCCCTGTGACTACTAAAATTACAGATGTGGCAGGAACAATTTCTTTGTATCTGAGTTTTGTTCATGTGGATCTTGAGGCGGAAAAGAAGTATGTGCTTAAGACAGGTAATCTCGATATCACTATTGAAGAGTGGGATGACTATTTTCACTATGTTTCTGATGAAAGCCTTTCAGCTATCGACAATAAGATTGCAGAGCTTGATACAAAGATTGCAGAAATCAAGGCCATTGCCGAGACATCTGTGCCTGATGATTTGTCGCTGACTGAAGAAGGACATCTTTCTCTCACAGTTGATGGTACTAATATCGGTGAGGGTGTTAACATTGTCGTTACTTCAGAAGATGATGACGGCAAGGATGACGGTCTTATTGATTTTGATGTTGTTGGAATATAAGGGGGAATATATATGGCTGACGAAAAATGGTTGAAAATTCCCTTTTTTGGACGCGGTAAAGCTGAAAGTTTAGACCGCGCGTTGACGACAGGAAGATTTAAAGACGGTCTTGATAAAGCACTCTTCTTCTTTGCGACAGATACAAAACAATGGGTGCTTGTCGATACCGATAAAGTGATTCACAAAATAAATAGTTACGAAGGGACTCCTGGACCTAGCGGAGAAGGAAGCGTAAAGAGAGTTGATGTTCTTCCTCCTGTTCTTGAGGGAGACAAAGAGACTCTTTATATTATGGGAAATGTAGTCTATACCTTCGACGGCACCGCCTACTACCCTACATATAATGACGTTATTGGTATGTTGCCTGCGCATACTACAGTTGTTGAATATGTTAATAGTATAGCTGGCGAAACAGTTGACAACGCAAATCAATATACTGACGAACAGATGCAAATTCATATAGTGAAAGGAGACGGCTAATGGCAGATGTAACTAAGATTACATATTACCTGACCACCTCTGAATACATAAACACTATTGAGGTTGCGTTGGGTAACTTAATATTTTGCGAAGATACAAAGAGAGTCTATTTTGATGGTGACAATGGGCGCGTCAGCTATGACTCTCTTTTAGTTTTTGAAACAGATGCAGATAGACATGCATATGCTTATCCGATGGAAGGGTTTTACTTTGTTGAAGAGACAAAGATTATGTGGCGTTATAGCAATGGTGAATGGGTTGCTATTACGGAACCACCAACTAATAATGTCGTATTCATACCAAAGTCAGAACTGCCAACGAAGGGTGAGTTTGCAACGCTTTATATCTGTGATACAGAGATGTTTATATGGTCGCCAACGGAGAATAAGTACATTCCTATGAATGCTGACTCTATTTGGCATGAAGTATAGAGGAAAGGAAGAAGATTATGTACTGGATAAATACGTCGGATACAGGAAGACTACATAGTGTTGATAACCAAATTCCTTTTTGGGCAGACACTGTTGATGACATTCAAAATCTTCCACACATAAATTCCCCAGGAGTTCAGCAAGGCGATGATACTGTTTCTTGCAAACCTTGTGGAAAGGGTTCTACTTGTATGGTTATGGGTACTGGAAGTGGAGCGGTTATGTATGGGTTAAATTCAAAAGATGAATGGATATTAATGTAGAAAGGAGGAGCTAAAGCGCTATGAACGGTACACAGGCATATATTTTATCAAAAGGTGCTTCGGCTTCTTATGTTGACGAAGTTTTGGATGGAGTCACCTTGATTAACGGAGCCAATTGCGTTATTGACTCTATTACTCCTTCTGCTGATGGCAAATATACCATTGTTACATTTGGATGGACCGGAACTTCTACTGGACAATACTATACCTCTGATATGAGGGTAGATAATGGTAGGGGTGTTAAGAAATTTGACATTATTACTGTTGAAGGGAAATTACATCTTCAAGCTACTTATACTGATGATACCGAACAAGATATAGGAGAAATACCACTTCCAACTGTTGAAGTTGGAGACACTACTACAGTTGAATACGAAGAGGGAGCAAAGGTCACTCAAAGGGCAACTGCAACTGGTATCAAGCTTGATTTTCAAATACCTCGTGGTCAAAGCGGTTCTGCTGACCCCGTGTGGAACATTATATGAGTCCAAATGTATATGGTCAAAACAAAAAATGAAAACTGTGAGGGAATGAGAGTATGCTACATGACTTAATTTTGGTAATAGCTGGTGGAGGTACTGTGGCTGCGATTCTGAAATTTATTGAGTTTCTCATCCAACATTTCACGCATAAGCAGGAACGCCAAGAAGAACGCGAGGACAATGATATTCGTGAGGAATTGAAAGACCATCTTACGAATGTAAATAACCAGTGGAAGGTTGACTATTGCGACGTTAATGCAAAGGCGATTGCGGACTTGGCGCAGGAAGTGCGTGATGGATTGGCAGACCGTGAAGCTAAAGGTGCTGAACGTTATCAGGAACACAGGGAAAGCATTGAAGAGCTGCGCCAGGCTATGATAAAACTTGCAGAGAATACTGAAGAGACTAAGAAGCTTGGTGGCCACATGGGCCAGAGTCTGATGGCGCTTACACATGACAAGCTAATCTATCTTGGCAAATGTTATCAAAGGCGCGGTGCTATCACACTAGCTGAAAAGAATAACCTAAAACTTCTCTACACTCCATACCATGATGGGCTTGGAGGAAATTCAGACGGAGAAGGCTATTACACATACTGCATGAATCTTCCTGTGGTCACTGATGAAGAGGCTATGGAAATGGATAAAAAGAACAAGGAAGAGATTCTGAGGCAGATGTATAACGTAGGATAATTTAAGGCGCTTATGCGTCTTTTTTTATAGGAATAAAAGGATATTGTAACTAACAATTTTTTTTGTACAAGGAGGATTTTTTTATGAACGTTTTGTTTTGCAAAGTTATCGCAAAAGATGGTCAGACCGCTGCCGAGAGATTTGCGGCTATGACAAAAGATGCCAACACTTTTTATAGTGTAGGCGATGAGCTCTATAAGGGCAATGTGTTGCTTTCTGCTACCGATGCTGCTGAAATAGCAGTTGCTGATGTTGCAGAGAATTTTAATGGCAATAATGTGGAAGCAGTTCTTGCAGAAATTGCTACACTGATTAGCGATGAGGCTGCTGATGCGGCAGTTACTGTTGCCAAGACTACTGGTGGATCTGGCGATGATTATGCTTACAGATATGTATTCAGCCAGGGTGGAACACCTATCGAAAACGGCACAATAGATATTGCTAAGGACATGGTGGCTACAGAAGGTGAGATTGTTTATCCTACACCTGAGAATCCCATTGTTATTGATGGTCAGACAATTACATCTGGCACATACATCAAACTAACAATTGCTAACGGAGATCCTTTCTATATCAATGTAGCTGACCTTATTGAGTACAACACATTTGTTAACACAACAGAAATCTCATTTGCTGATAACAATCATCAGATTACACCTACTATTGGTAAGATTTCTGGCACAAAGATTATCTATAGAGAAGCAGATTCTAGCGTAGATCCTGCTGTTTCAGAGCAGACGATTAATCAGAAAGCTGCTGAGCTTGAAGGAGCTATTGATGCTCTTGCAGATTATGTAGGTGAGATTCCTTCTACTTCTCAGGCTACGGATGTAATTGGATATGTTGATGAGAAGACTGGTGCTGGAGTTGATGCTCTTAACGGTAACGCTGGCATTGCATCTGTTTCCGGAGGCGTTGTAACACTTAAGGCTGGCGTTGTTGAGACTGCTGGTATTATTGACAATAGCACAGATGCTGACATTGTTCTTGCAAAAGCTGCTACAACTGGTGCAGCCGAGGATATAGCTGTGACTGATGCTGGTGGTCATTTTACAGGTTCAAATGTTGAGACGGTTCTTACCGAAATTGCGTCTCAGCTTGTTTGGACAGAAGTTTAATTTGTTATTATCGCGGAGGGGATAATTATTGTCCCCTCCTATTTTTATTAGGAGGAAATAATTATGCCTGACGTTAAAACGAAATTCATAAAGGGTGGGACCTCTGGAATAAATAATACGCCTCTCAAAGACGGACAGATTTTATTCGATCAAGATTTATCAAAAATCTATATTGATACTTACAAAGATAATGTTTTGACTCGTGTTCTAATGACAAAAAATAGTTCTGGTGGCGGAGACGCTGAGGATATTACATATAATAATACCATCAGCGAACTTGAGGCTGAAGATGTTCAAGCTGCAATTGATGAGGTTGTTACTATACTCGATGAGAAGGTAGACGCAGCCAATCTTGGCACTGCTGCTGAGAAAAATGTAGCTACTAGTGGTGATGCAGGATCTACGGAAGTTGTAATGGGAAATGATACTAGGTTATCGGATGCAAGACCTGCTTCTGATGTTTCAAGTTGGGCGAAAGCGGCAACAAAGCCCTCATATACCGCAGCAGAAGTTGGGGCTATTCCCGCAACGGACAAAGGTTCAAATAATGGTGTTGCAGAACTTGATTCGACAGGAAAAGTTCCATCAAGTCAGTTGCCATCTTTTGTTGATGATGTATTAGAGCTTACGTCTTTAAGTGCTTTTCCGACAGTTGGTGAAACAGGAAAAATATATGTAGCACTCGATACAAATAAAACTTATAGATGGTCTGGAAGTGCTTATGTGGAAATCAGCCCTTCTTTGGCACTTGGGGAAACATCTTCAACTGCTTATAGGGGCGATAGGGGAAAAACAGCGTATGACCATTCGCAAACTACAAGTGGAAATCCACACAACGTTACGAAGTCTGATGTTGGTCTTGGAAATGTTGGAAATTTCAAAGCTGTTTCTACAGTGGCATCCCAAGGACTAACCGATACAGAAAAGTCAAATGCCAGAGCAAACATTGGTGCAGGAACATCTTCACTTGCTCTTGGTACTTCAAGTTCTACTGCATACAGAGGCGATCGTGGTAATGCTGCGTATGCACATGCTGTAACCAATAAAGGTGCAGCATTTGAAAGTGGTCTTTATAAGATTACTACAAACAGTGAGGGTCATGTTACGGCAGCAACAGCAGTAGCAAAGGATGATATTACAGGTTTGGGGATTCCGGGAAGTGATACAAACACTCATAGACCTATTCAGGTAAATGGTGAAGAGGTACTTGGTAATAATACTACTGCTCTTAATCTTAAAGCAGGTAGTAATGTTTCTGTTACCAATTCAAGTGGAACAGTTACCATTGCTGCAACAAATACTACTTATGGCGTTGTAAGCACATCAGCCAATGGTCTTGCTCCGAAAGTAACGGACACTTCTAAGTATCTTAAAGGTGACGGAACTTGGGATACCCCAACAAATACCGATACAAAAAATACAGCAGGATCAACAGATACATCTTCAAAGATATTCTTGATAGGTGCAACATCACAGGCTGCAAATCCTCAGACATATTCACATGATACTGCTTATGTTGGTACTGATGGATGCTTATATTCTGGTGGTTCTAAAGTACTGACAGCTCATGATGGTAATAATAGGCGCAGTTTTTATGGTACATGTGATACTGCCGCAGCAACAGCAGCAAAAGTTATTACTCTTTCAGACACGACAGGATGGGAATTAAAAGCAGGAACTATGATTGCTGTTAAGTTCACTGCTACTAATAGCGCTAGTAACGTTACTTTGAATGTTAACGGCTCAGGAGCAAAGTCTATTTATTATGGTAATGCTGTATATACAAGTACTTCAAGTGCTGTATGCGGATACGCTAATAGGACTAATCTGTATATTTATGATGGAACATATTGGGTATGGTTGAGTCATGGAGTAGATGACAATACTACATATTCTGCAATGTCTACATCAGAACTTACAACGGGGACGGCTACGACATCAAGGGTTGTAAGGTCAGATTACCTGAAAGCCGGAATCAACTCTTTGATTGAAGCCAAAGGATATACTACAAATACGGGCACTGTAACAAAAGTAAGCACAGGAGCAGGACTTACAGGCGGGGATGTTACTACGTCAGGTACAATCAAAGCCGACCTTAAATCAGAAACCAAATCTTCGCTAACGGCTGCAAGCAAGGGTTCGACATCAAGCAGAGAGTATGCGGTGGGGCTTGATAGTGCAGGTGATTTATCTGTTAATATCCCTTGGACAGACACAAATACTCACAGACCAATTCAAATGAATGGGACTGAGATATTAGGAAATAATACTACGGCACTAAATTTGAAAGCAGGTAGTAATGTATCTCTATCCAATTCTAGTGGAACAGTTACCATAACGGCTACTGATACTACTGCACTCACGGCCATGACAGGTACACTTGCTCTAGGGCATGGTGGAACAGGTGGTACTTCTGCAAAGGAAGCTAGGGCAAATTTGGTTGCTACAAGAATATATTATGGCTCAACAGATCCATATTCTTCATGCAATAATGGAGATATTTGGATTGCCTAGTGATTAAAAGGAGGAATGTAGAACATGGCATCTTATACACATGAATACAGCGATTTTCCAAATACGATGTATTCTGTTCGCAATTTCCTTGACCTAAAAGACGCGCCTACTAGCGTGGCTACCATCGTCACACAGATCAAAACATACATTGTGAACAAAAATTTTAGTGCTGCTGCTGCGATGCTTGAGGACAACAAAAATGTTCTTGCTCAATATATGGTAGATGCAGCATATATCAACAAGCTTGATGAGGAGCTTAGGAATCTTGAGATCTATACCAAGAGTAAAAAGCAGGCACTATACTATCAGTCTGACAAACCGGATGGCGTGACCGGCGATGTGTGGATTTCTGACTGATGCATAATACTGCTTCTGTATTTCCTGGCGAAGTTGATTCAAGAGCATTTTTCTCCGACGTACAGTTAAAACACGCCACTATACATAACGGATATAATGCATTAATTAAATCAGCGGACTACCAGGGGGCTTCACAATATCTTTATCAGAATGTGGAGCAAGCAAATGTAAACATGGATTATAACGGAGCTTACCTGTGGAATAGGTTTGACAACATTCTCAAAGCAGTTGAAGATTATGCTGTCGCTATGGATGCCACAGGAGCAAGACCTGTTTATAGTTCGGAGGAGCCTACGGAAACGTGGGAAAACCAGGTATGGATTGCTTAGAGTACAAGGAGTTTCTACAACGGCTAGAGCTGATAGATTGCGAAATGGCCAAGCTCATGTACTCTTTGTACTTGAACTTCATATCAGAAAAGACTAAAACCAAGGGGAATCATTTGGATTATAGATGATTCCCCTTTTTTTCGCATTTTGTTTGAGGACAAATTTGAGGACAGCCTCACAAATACGCATGAATATTGAATTATATATTATGTTTTTGCTTCAAGTCCCCCTCTCGCTACTTCCATAGGAACGCGGAAGCCTAGTATTTATCTAGCTTCCGCCTCTTTTATTTTTTCTGGAAATTTGAGGACAGTTGAGGACAGCTCCGATAAAGCTTTTATTTTAGCGGAATCCTCAAAGAAGTCATAGTTGTAATGCCGTTCGTTAGTGGCTTCAAGATGTCCCAGCATATTCGCTACGGTTTTAACCGGAAGTTTGGTTCTTAATATAGAAGATACTGTTCTGCGTATTCCGTGGATCGATGTCTTTTTGATCCCGGCTTCGGCGGCTCTCCTGTCTACTGCACAACTGATGTCATGACCGGTATATCTGGACAGATCCTCTCTTCTTACAAAGATGAAGTCTTCAGAATTTTTAATATCTAAAGATTCGATCCTTTCAAAGAGCTCTCTCATTTCTTCTGTCAGGGGAATAAGTCTGTGCTTTTGATTCTTTGGTTCGCCAATGACCAGTTCACTTGGTCTGTCAGAATAATCATATCTGTGTTCAGACTCATCAACATGAATATATCCATCATCTATTGCGCTCCATCTGAGAACTGCTATCTCTCCCACTCTCATTCCCGTCATCATTGCAAGTTCGATTGCATAATCAGGCATGTAGTAAGGATATTCTTTTTCGTGTTCAATAACAGATGTTTTTAAAGCGCCAAGCTCAGAAAGCGTCAGCACTCTATCGCAATCACTTGTTCTTGGTGTGACCTTACATTTTGAAAGAACCATACGTCTGTCAACGTATTCACAGGGGTTGTCTCTAAGATAGCCGGCTCTCTTTCCATAAGCAAAAGCCTGCCTGATATATCCAAGAATATTGCTTGCGCTACTCTCAGAAATATTCTGTTCATCAATGAGATCTCCAAGAATGTTCTCAACGACAATTGGCGTAACATTTGTTATTGAAAGTGTTGACAGTTTTGTGCCCTTTAGATGGTTGTCATAATCCCGTTCGTATCTTCTGATCGTTGATGGGGAAAGACCTTTATGAATGTTTTTCACCGTACAGAACTTCTTCTTGTAATCAACCCATTCAAAGTAAAGACTCTCAAAATCTTTGCCGGAAGCTTTTATTTCAAGGGTGTAGTACTCGAGAAGAAAGTCGTTCATTTCTTCAATTGTCTTTTTTCTTATCTGTCTCCTTCCGCCTGGTTTGGATGGATCAGGCACATATGTCTGATACCTACCATCTGTGTGCACAGTGATCTTATACTTGTGCACCTTGTTTATGATACTACTCATTGTTTCCTCCTTGCTCATATTTGCAAGGCTGTCCAAAGTAATAATACCATTTTCAAGGTAGAAGGCAAATATTTTATTGGTATCCATAAACAACCTCTTTTAGGAAGTGGGCAGCCAATCACAAGATCAGCCGCCCTACAATGAGTAGTCTCACTTAGGAGACGAAAGAACAATCAGTTTTAAGGCTAAATTGTCCTAAGGATCCCCCCAGCAAAAGCCAGGGGGAATTTGTCAGTCAGATACATATCTGATTGTATTCGTTATCTTTCAGCCATTCTTTCAGAGCATCTTCTGAGATGAGCCACTTTCTGCCAATCTGCATTGATGGGAAGTCTTTTGTCTGCATAAGCTGATATGCCGAGTTCTTCCCTATCTTGAGGATTCTTTGAAGATCCTTTATGTCTAACATTTTTACGCTATCGGTCATAGCTTACTCTTCCTCGTCTGACTCTTCAGCAGAAATCATTGCCTGGAGTTCTTCAATCGATTTCTCCTTAAGAGCGGCATCCTTTTTATCTGCAAGTATTTCAAGAATTCTCTGGTTCTGAGCTTTCTTCTCAGCGGCTTTAAGGGCTCTTTCTTTGGCTGCAAGCTTGTCAACCACGATGGTCTTGATTATATCAATCTTGTTTGCAAGCTCCTTGTCTTCTTTTGTGACAGACTGAAGCAGAGACTCTTCGTTGTTGTTCTTCTGCTGAGCTTTAAGTTTTTTATAGATACTATCAAGCTCTTCAACAGACAAGTCCCAAAGATCTTCTACGCTTATGACTCCTTTGTAATTGAACCTATATTTCTTTTTTGATGCTACTTTGAATAAATCAGCCATATTATTTCCCTCCTATGTTAGAATTTTATTCTTAATACTCTTTCAGTTGCACCTTTAACTTTAACAATCAGATCATTCTTTAATGTTGAGCTGAATCCGATGCCTGAAAGCTGATCGTCGGTTTCTTGTACATGTGCTTTTGATGACAAGGCTTCCATTACTTTTCTATGCTGTGGATATAATTCATTATTTAAAAATTCGTTGTACCATGCGTTTGGCAGTTCGGGATTAACACAATTCTTCAACATGAAGAAATAGTGTTTATTTCCGATACCATTCTGTTCGTCCCAATAATTAGGCGAATAACATACAACTGATACCGGAGTGAATTCATTGGTTTTAATTCCCCAAACTTCTTTGGATGAGCAGTTGGATGGCAAGAGTTCTTTAATACTGAACTGGCCATTCTTAAGAGTTACTTCTGCAACATGAACTTTTTCACCCTGACGTAAGGGCTTGTTATAGTCAAAGGAGTAGATTTGACCATTAAATTCTATTTCTGCACGGAAACCAGAACGACCACCTCTACAAGAATAACAATGTACAAAGAACTTATATACTCCGTCTTTCATGCGTTCAAGACTTGGCCATGTAATGTTTTCTACTGCTGGCGTACCTAAACCAGGATTGATAATGTCTACATCAAGCTGACCACCTAAATTAGATGTATTAGGCTTACGACAGTGGCTGAACATTATTTCGTTGCCGGTAGGTTCGATACAATGTGCATCTTCGTCATTGCCATCGTAGTCACCCAAGTCATTCCACTGAATGCTGAATCTTAGAACGCCATCAACCTTTCCTCCGGCATTCTTAACATTCTGCTTCACCATAGAATCGGTAACATTCCCTGCGTATGCCCAGGAGAAATTGTTATTCCACTTGAACATAGTCTTTGCGTCCTTATTACAAGGAGCTATCAAAGATACGAAATTAGGAATATGCTTTCCTTCTACATACGCTTCGATCTCTGAAGAAGTTGGAATGACATCGTTGATGAATTTATCAATTGATATTTCTTCCACTCTGTCAAATTTCTTGGGCGAGCCTTTCGTCTCTTTCTCAAGCTGTTCGAACAGATCAGACGTGCCATTCTGGATACGACTTGCGGTTTCTCTGTTGCTGAATAAAATGTTATTAACAGTTATATCATCAGCATTAGCGTATCTTCTGTTTAGTGATTCAAGGTATCCCAGGTCTGTTATTGTTTTCTGTGCATCTTCAAGCATTCTTTTTGTGAAGATAGGCTTAGATCTTTTGTAGTTTTGAGGAGCAGTTACTGATTCATATTTTCTAACCGCTTCTTCCAAATCGAGATCCGCAGCAATATCTATCAGCAGAGTTCCTATAGCAGTATTTCTTATTCTTGCAACAGCCGGATCTAATGACACCGACTTTTCCCATGCGAATAGATTCTTTTCTTCTATGGGAACTTTGTCGTAGCTCTTTTTCAGATTGCGAAATTCAACTATTCTATTTTTATATTCATCTCCGCGATACAAACTTCCCTGATTAATTAAATCAAGTACCGTGTCGATGGTTTCAAGAGAGAATTCATCTAATGAGCGCTTGAAAACACTCTTAGAATCTCTATATTCTCCCAACTTGGAATCTAAGGTAGTCCTAAATCCAGGCTTAAATATATAGCGCCGAGGAAGCTCCACATAAAAATGTTCCCACTTTATAGGATTTTCTATCTCCTTGTCGTCCATGTTATAATCTGTTCCAATATGGGTCTCTTTGGAAAGATAGACATCTGTCACCTGATGAGACTTTATGTATTTAGACATCTCATTAGCAACTTTATTCCATCTGTCATCAGATGTTTCAAAATCCCATATTGAAATCATCTTATTATTCTCAATAGTAACTACATTGCCAATACTCTTTACAAAGTGTCTACAGCAAGAACAATCAAACTCTCTCCTAACTCTGAAAATTTTATTGTCTTCTGTTGGGATAGTATTAAGATAGAGTTCCCAAAGTTCATCTTTGTCAACTTCTACAGTGTAGAGAGTCTTGTTTTCTTTGGTCATCTCCTGGAACTGTTTGGCAAGAGCATTTCGAATTATTTTAAAATCTAAGTCCATAAATCGCATTTTCCTCCTTTTAATCCCTTTTAGTTCCTTGATGTTTTCTAAAACAAAGCCACAATTATGTGGCTTTTTCTTTGGCTCTTTCGGCAAATTGTTCCGCGTAAGCTTCTCGAAGAACTTCTATTTTAACTATTGTATTATTAGCTTTTGACATCCAAACATAACCAGGTTTATTTTCAACCGGCTCGTAAGTAGCAAGGATTCTGTTAATAAGTTCCTCACTCATCGTCGTACTCTTCCTCGTCTAAGTCTGATCCGCTGCATTCTCTCTGATGCGAACATAAATTGCAGTCGCATTCGTCCGTGTAATTGCCAGTCTGATAACATCTGTCGTTTGGATTCATCATGACTAATTACCCCTGTCTGATAGTCCTTGTTTCTACAATTGTTCCTGTTGACGGATAGAGAGTTTGGCTCATCTTAAGTACTTTTGTGTTGATCTTGCCGACTTTTCTTCCGCTCTTTGTTACTTCCATCGAAATCTTATCCCCAGGTTCTCTGAGTATTTCTGATGGCTTTGAAAAAATGAATGGGATTATACCTTTCTTCATTTGTAGACCTCCTTTTATTCATTTTTAAGATGGTGGGCGCACTGGTGTGTAGGAGTCAGTACGCCCACAAAGCTAAAGGAGCCACCACTATAGTGGCAAATCGGCAATGTGGCTATGACACCACACCACCGCGTTAGGAGTTTGTCGTTTTGCTGAAGCTCTGTGAAACCTAAACTTAAGCTTGTCGTTTGCTAAGTTGACAAAGCCGTGCTCTCACTCTTGCAACTGAGATTAAGAATAATCAACTTTAGCAAACAAGTTTTTTCGGCGTTGGTGTTGCAATTAAAACGCTACCGAGGGGTGCGAGGAACGGCTAAGCTTCTCGCAAATAGCTTGTAGAGGGCTCGAACCTCTGACCCATAGTTTAAGAAACTACCGCTCTCCCATCTGAGCTAACAAGCTACCCAACTTATTACGGGGTGGTAAGTTTATAGACATTCCAGGTCTGACACTGCCAAGAGGAATCGAACCTCTGTACTGGACACTATAGGGGATGGACCTATTGTGAACGCTCTTCACCGCTAAGCTATGGCAGTACCGAGCATTTGTATACCGCCAATTCTCCCCTGCGGTAGGTACTTGTGTTTTACAACGTCAAGTCGTTGCTACCTTGGTTATCGGTAGATTATGGTTTTCGCTCACCTAGGATGCAATCGCACTTATACAGCCAATAACTAAAGCACCTACAAGTAGATACCGATTATTAACCGTATCTCTTGGCGGTTGGAGTTACTTACCAACAGTTAAGTTTAGAGTCATTCTGCATTGGACTAACTGCTTACACCTAATAGTGGTGTATCAGCTAATGATGGCTGACAGTACCGACTTTGCTCTGCCATTTGAAGCCAACTTCCTAAACTTCGTATAGGCTACCATCGATCTGTTAGAATATTCAGACATGTTTGTCCTTCATATTCAAATTCATCAAGCCCATATATAAGCATATGGGACGTGTAGGAATCTCCATCTAGAGATGTAATCTCATTAGCTTTCCATTGAAATCGACCTACAAAACCAATAGGATCCGGAAATCTATTGCTAATGGGGTTTATATCATGTACCTGAACAATTGGATAATCTTTGTCATTAAAATATTCTTCGAACCATGCTGGTTCGTCGAGGAATATATAATCTTCATATCTTGGATTGTTCTTGATTCTTTTTATATCCATGGCTGCTCCTCTGATTGTCCCCCATTTTTGTAGAGAATGGTGTTGTCCGTCAAACTCATAAGGCAAAAGGTAACATGGCAAACATCACCTTTAACAAGGGTACCTGGAATCGAACCAGGATTAGTGGAACCAAAATCCTCTGGGCTTACCATTACCCCATACCCCTATGTGGCGATACATTGTCAGAATTATGTACCGCCATAATTACCGCCGGGACATTCATCCCAAAGGAGTGGACAAGGAGTTGCACCTTGCAGACTTTCTTTTACCACGGAGTAGTAAGAGCTACTTACTACTAGAAAGCTAAACGTACGATTATGTGTCTTTCTTTTCCACCACCACTCCATGTCAATAATCAGACAAAATTAGGAACAAAATTAAAAGTACGATAAGTATTAAAATTATAGATGCCTTCATGTTTGTTCCCAAAAATATCCTTTCTATATTTTTTGCTTTGTATTACGTTCGATCCACTCATAAAATGAATCTTTTGGAATAAGGTATTGCTGTCCTATCTTCATGCTTGGAATTTTGTTCTCATGCACAAGAGCATAGGTTTGATTTATACCTATCCCCAATGCCTCTGATACCTCTTTTACTGTTAACATAATTCTTTCCATATGTTCACCCATATTTAGCAGATACAGTTGTCTGCTTGAAAAAAGCGTTTGCTACATTGCGTTCGGTGAAGATGTTATCAGCATCTTCTGGTCCAATCATGTGTGCGCATCCTTTTGGTTCCCAACCGATAATCATATTGGGATAAACCGCGCTAATAATCATTTCATAGAGCTCCTTAGTTCCTGTAAACTCATTAACCCAAATATAGTAAATGCGCATTCCTATTGTGTACTCTTGTGTAAAATCAATCGTCTCCATCCCCAACAAAACCTAACCTTTTACATTCTTTTTCAATGTTTCTGATAAGTAGCGTCACTATCTCATCGTGACAATAATCTGCTTGATAATAGAAAGGAGCATAAATGCCTCTTGTCATAGTATTCTGTCCGTCATAAACGTCAACTGTTACATGCCAATCTCGCATATGTAATCTCATCTCTGCTTCCAAGGTAGTAATTGAGCCCCACTTGTAAACCGGGAATCTGTGAATGTATACAGCGTCATCCGGATCACTAAATGCGTTGCTATAAAAGAAGAAATTATTCTTCAGAAATTCCGCATCAACTTTGGTCGCTCTGTATCGTAACTGCCCCATACGTTATCCCCCATACTTGGAAACGATTTTAGCAAAGATGTCTTGTGTTAATTTGTTATCAGCCAACAGTTCTACTTCATATGACTTATACAGTTGAAGGCTCATCAGACAAATGATTGATTTTGCATCAAATACTTGATGCCCATAGTAGATGTTTACGTCTGGTATAAAAGTATTCATATCTGTAGCAAAATTTTTAATGTCTGTTGTAGTCTTGAATATAACTGTATGTCTCATATATTCCCCAATGTTTAATTTTAATCATTGAACCAATGATCGCCCACTTTAAATGGTGTTCCGTCACCTGCCACAGCCTTGCAATTATTGAAGAAAATCACTTCTTTATTTGAGTGAAGCTCCATTTCTATTTCGACTGCTGCGTAGTCCGATGGTTTCATATTCCATGCGGCTTTATCCCATGCTCCGTTTGTGACGACAGAGAACTGACCAGGTTGGAAAATAACTTCCTCAATAGTATCGGGCCACTCAGGACTTTCTACTCTATTAAGAACTACGTCTACTACTAAGCACTTCCCCTCGAAAGGTTGGTTCCCAGCTTCAGCTTCTACAAGCTGTGCAAGCAGTTCCATCTCTCCGAGTCGAATTTCTTCCTGGATTTGCTCTTCCGTATCTTCAGTTACATATACAAACGGTCTTCCATACTCTCCCACTTCCGAGTATCCCGCTGCCTTAGCATTGATTGAGGCACAAAAAAAGACCCCAAGCGCCAAAGCGTTCAACAATAACTTTTTCATTTCTCTCCCCTTATTTTGAGCTTGAGAATTGAGTTCATGATAGTTTTTATGGCATGATAGGAGTTTTTATATTGTCCTCAAGCTCAAACTTATTATACCCACCATTCACTTCTAATGTCAATGGTTAATTTTTATAATTAGTAATCTTTTGTCAAAACTGAGTACTGCGTAATCAGCATTTCATGTTCTGAGGTCTGTTCCCACTTATCCTTACCATTCTCATCCACTGTCTTCTTCCACTTGAAGTCGTTCGTGAACTCCTTAATCTTAATGCACTGTCCAGGTTCAATCGGATTAGTAGCAAATAACTTTTTACGGATCTTGTAAGTCGAGCTCTGTCCGGTCTTAATCTGATATACTGTTACCATCCTGGATTCCTTACCCTTAATAGCGGTGACAAAGTAATAATCCTTGTTCATCTTCGGAAGAACAGTCTGAATGTACCCTAGATATTCAAATTCGTAGCAGAGCTTGTCATACTTAGTGGTTTTGGGAAAGTCTGTATTGTCAATCAGCTCCTTAAGCAGTGGCATGGTGTCCTCAAACTTTATCACTTTATCCGTAGTTTTTATTGCATACTTTGCAAATGTTGCTGGGTCGTACCCCATCTCTAGAATTTTGTCTATTTTAAATTGCTTCTTGCCATAGAGTTGGTCGAACATCTCAGTTTGTTTAAGCAAGGCATTAGGCTCTCCGAACTCGCTGAAGAAATCTAAGTGGATGAGGATATCTAGCACCTTCGAATTACAAGATGTGTTTTCTTTAATGGCAACAAGCAAGTCTATAAATGAATCATAATGATTTTTAGATAATACATATAATTCCTCAGATGCTTTTTCAGATACGAATTTTATTGAACTCATTCCTTTAAAAATCATCTTTTGTTCTTTGTCGAAAGAATAGTTTGCCCTTGAAAATCCATATTTTATTCCTCCAAGTTTAATTCCGAAGTAATCTAGTTCTTTGGTAAGTTTTTTAGTCCTTTCTTCGTCTCCTGAGTAATGATCTAGGCAGACTGTATAATATTCAAATGGATAATGAACTTTTAAGTATGCGCCATAACACATATCTAAAGAAGTGGCCGCTGCATGTGGGCTGGCAAAACCGTACGCCATGCAACTTTGAATCATTTGCCAAGTTTCTTGGAACATATCTTCTGAACCAGTTTTAATTATCCATTCTTTCTTTATTCGTTCCTCTAAATTAGCAAAGTCTTCGGGCTTTATCTTCTTTTTGCTGATTTTTTTTATCAATCCAATTGATTCAGCAGGCGTGACACCAAGCCATTCAAAGTATTGCATGAGGTTCTCCTGATAAAGGATATAATGATGGGTGATTGACAATACTTCATCTAACTGTTTGGATCCAGTGCTGTAATCTTCATGGTTTAAAAATTTTTCTCGCCAAGAATCAAATGATGGTCTAATAGCAGCGGCTATAAGAGCTCCGTCTTCAAAACTCTTTATACCAAACTGTTTAGCCTGCCTGGTTCCATTATCCGAATCTACTTGGTTAAGAGTACAAGTTATACCATCTCTAAAAAGATTCCAAATGCGCTCATCGTCTTTAATTTCTTCAAGTAGTTGATGGGCGGGAATGATTGGAATACCAACCTTCTTAAATGTTTCGTCTATCAACTTCCATACGCTAACAATAAGATAATCGTTTTTCAGTACCTTATATTCATCGGCTTCAGAAGATGTAATAAGTACGCAAATATTATCTCCAAGTCTTATTACTCCGTATTCGTAACGAATATCTTTATTATCTAATAAATGAGCACAGGGATGAACTGATCCGCTGACTATAGTCCCTACGTATTTATTAGCTTCTTCTATAATAGATTTCCACTGTTCATCTTCGGTATGTGATTCAATGTCTTTAGCTACTTCATTATAGTCATCATATTTCAATCCTTTAGAACGGCAAACATTTCTAAAAGCTTCACTTAATTGCATGGTTCCTGGGGCATACATTGGATAACAACCATGTTCTCCTAAAAGTTCACGAGATGCTTTGACAAAAGGTTCTTGTTCTTTACAGTTATAATCAATATCCGCCATGCTTCGATTTTGAAGGCATCTGGCGACAGAAATGAATCTATCAGGGAATATTGGAAGATTAATCTTAAACCTATCAAGCTGCGTCATACCCAATATCCTATTGATATAGAAAGATGCACAGCTACCTCTTCCTCCTCTAGTTAAAACTCCTCCATATTTATTTACTGCCAATTCAACATTTTTTGTATTAAACAAGAAGTAATCGGCCATATGAACTTCTTCATTGGTTTTCTCAATGATATTCATCTCATAACGGATACCTTCTTTATATTTTTTTAATTCTTCTCCCTCGATATGTTCTTCTTCTCTTATTTTTTTAAATCTTTCAGAAACAATTTCCTTAAGTTTTTTAAGCCTTTGTTCCGGCGTAAGTTCGGGATATATGGTAGGCATTTTAATTGAATAATCAAGTTGTATTTCTTCACAATCATCAAGTATAAGAGTATTATTTATTGCCTCTTCTATCTGATTCTCGGACAATATTCCCTGTTTTTTAAAGCGATCAAACATTGTTTCTGCCGTAGGAAAATCTAAGACGAAATCATCCTCTTCTCCATAAGTGATACCTTTACCCTTAAGAAGTTCTAGTCTTTCATTCTTACCCTGTTCATCAATATAATGCGAATCATTTGAGGCTATTAACTTTAATCCATATTCATCTTGAAATCGAAGTGCTTTTGTGTTTATTTCTTCTTGTGCCTGAACTGCGTGACTCTGAACCTCAAGCATCATATTTTGTCCAAAGTGCTTCATTAAAGGCATAAACAATTGATTTATTGACACCTCGTCTTTGAGGAGCCCTGCAACACAAGCGGTAGTAAGATAAAAATCTTTGGGATTTAAAGCCAATAAGTCTTTGGGAAAGAATCTTGGTTTATAATAAAATCCGTCAATGTTGGCGTGGCTAGAAACATAATTAAGTTGTTTCCTAGCATCGTCGGTTTTAGGAATAACAATAATGTGATAATTAGACTTATCTTTTTCAAGAGGATTCGGAACAATATATCCTTCAATCCCTGCAATGCAACGGAGACCATACTTATTACACAAAGTACGAGCCTCAAAAATATCACCAAAGCTTCCATGGTTAGTCGTGAAGTAATTGGTGTGCCCATATTCTACGCATTTTTTAATATAATCCTCTGCTTTAACATTACAGTCTGGAGTAAAGATATTTGAAACATGGTCATGTTTGTGATAATTGTTATATCTTGGCATTATTGTTTCTCCTTCCACGGTTTATATTTCGCCATTAGTGCGTACATCAAATCTTCACTCCAAAATCCATCTAGATCAAACATTGCTACAAGATAGCCCATGGGGTTTTGAATTATAGCCATTTCGTCTAATGTAAAATTCTCTGAGGTAAATTCATCTTTTTCCAACCGACTATATATGTCTTCTAATCTAGTCAAGCCGTCATGTACATGCGCAAATTCTTTACGATTATTCATTTTTTCGTCTCCACTCTAAATAAACTCTTGTCTTCAGGATTCATCTCGCAAGCAAAGTTAGCTTTAAGATTGCACGTCTTACTTGTCGCAAATCTCATTAACGCATTTCCATGGTAGTCGTAGCAATCCGTAGTGTCATATTTAACTTCTGCTTCTTCCAATGATGGGCGCGCCAATGCCGTGACATAACATTCTTGACCATTTACATATGTTTTGAACTTTACGAAACATTTTTTGCTACAATCGAACGCGGAAAGATCAAAGTAGTATGTGCCGCAATAAGCGCAATGTACTGCATAAGGATCTAACGGCGCTCCGCAGTTTGGGCAGTTTGTCATCTGTTACTCCTCTCTACTGAATAATCTTCAGCTTTACACAAAATATAGTTATCGCCGTAGTAGACATATCGTTCCTCGAAAATAAGTGAGTCATAAGGATCCGACAAATTCCCGTACTTTTCTCTTAAAGTATTCTCTTCTGATTCAGGAAACCATTCATCTATAATTCTATCTGTTGGATGTACTCCCATAGCACAATAGCAATTATGTATGACGGGTCTTATTTCTCTTCGATAAAGCTTAAAACTGGTCATCTTATCACCTCCAACTCTTTCTCCATAGGCCACCAACGCTGAGGATCTGCTTCAATTTCTTTCCACTCTTCTTCCGAGTATTGAAATGCCCACTTTATACCATATTTCTCACACATCTTTT
>ODAI011760152.1_pt1 | contig 22497 bp, 15 predicted proteins | sample 1539321 | NCBI WGS metagenome assembly ODAI01 (sample SAMN02144231, study PRJEB22623) | gut metagenome | biome: sheep rumen | host: Ovis aries | place: New Zealand | reverse complement strand
TTAAAGAAGTTGCTGACGTTATGTTCTATGAGTTAGACTCAAAGGGCGCACCTTCTGCTCCAGTACTTTATCTTGATACACTTAAAACTTCTACAATTTCACAGAGTTCTGAAACTGTAGATGCTAGAGGTGGTAAGGGTAATGTAAAGCTTCTTTCTTGGGATACAAATAAAGAGCTGACCATTGAAATGGAAGATGCTGTATTCAGTGCAAAATCACTCCAGATTATGTTTGGTGGTAAAATGGTCGTTAAGGATGATACCCAAGAAGTATTAAAGACTGTAAGGGGTGTTGATATTACCAATGAGGATGCTGATAATTTATCTTTTGTAATTAATGGTAATAAGTATTATATTGCTAAAGGATTAGTTACTGCATTTAGTTATAATGATGCAACAGTAGAAGGAAAAACTGTTAGCGGAATAAAGTATGGTAAAGAAATTGATGTTCCTGTAGCTGTAGAATATCCTGATTGGGCTAATAAATATGGTGCCAAAACAGATGGCGGCGAAATAAAACAAAAAATTGAATTCGTTACCTTTGATTTACTTGATTGCACAACTACTAAGGGAGGTAATACTGGTATTATAGGTGGCGGATTAACCATTGATATTGGTGCAGAATTTAATTCAAATACTTATTATATCACTGGTGATACATATGCTAGAAATGTTGCTTCTGGTAAGGATGAGTTCTTACAGTTCATTATTCCGAAGGGAAAAGTTTCTGCTGAAGACGTTAGTCTGACGATGGAAGCTGATGGTGACCCTGCTACATTCGCTATGACTGTTCAATGCTTAAAATCTGAAGGTAAGGGCAACTCAATGGTTAAGCTCGTTAAATATACTCTTGCAGATACTAGTGGTGCAGCAGGCGGTGGTAATAAGGGTGTCGCTTCTGTATTAGATGATTTCAATGCTTCTACAGAGCATGAATCACCATGGGCTAGTCCTAAATCTGTTATTGATGCTAATAGCGGTGGTTCAAAAATTGAAACTAGTGTTTTACCATAATTTAATAAGACAATTTAATGGCGGAGGGGCGGTAACGTCCCTCCACTTTATTTAGGAGAAACAAATGGAAAATCAATTTGGAATGCAAGAACTATACTTCGTCCAGTTAAAATCTACTTCTATAATAGAGATAAAAGGACGAACAATTGCGGCTGGTGAGGTAATTGCCGCATTTGATAAAATTCGAATTGCTAATTTCAAAGAAATCCATCGTGAGGCTGCGGCGCAAGGTGGTTATCAAAATCGAAAGTTAGTAATTTGGAATAGGACAGAGGGAGTAGATTTAGTATTCACACAAGGTGTATTTTCAAAAACGCAACTAGGCTTAATGCAAAATTCCAAATTGCTTTCAGTAGATGATAGTCAAGTTGTACGAATTGCACAACGTGATGAATTAGAAACGAATGACGAAGGTATTATCCAACTATCACATGAACCTATAGATAATTGGATTTTTATATATAATAAAGAAACTGGTGAAAAATTAGAAGGTCTATCTAGAATAGATGCAAAAACCATACAAACCCCTCTAGTCTATAAAGATGTTATTGTTGATTATGAATACGGGTATGACAACGGTGCGGATGTAAGCTTTATAGGTGAGGATATTTTCGAGGGGTATATCACTTTAGAAGGTAGAACTCGAATTAAAGATGACGTTACAGGTAAAACTCATACCGCTATCATATATATACCGAAGTTGAAAATAACGTCAGACTTTAATTTAACGCTTGGAGAGGATGCACAACCAGTTGTAGGTAAGTTCAGTGCGACTGCATTGGCAACTGGAGATAGAAAGCAGTCTAAAGCGTTGGAGATTTATTATCTAAATGATGATATTGATGAGGACAATGAATGGCGTTAACTTTGGTTAACGCTATTTTTTATTGGAAAGGAGGAGAAGTAATGGGTAATAATGATTCTGTTTTTACCGTAACTTTGAAAACTATAGCAGATGTTAGTGATGTTAAACATAACATAGAAGCATTACAAAATAGTTTTAAGAAATTAAAATTACCCGATAAAATTGGAGAAAGTTTAAATAAAAATATCTCTAATTTTATGAAAGAGTATGATAAATATCAGAGTAAACTTGCTCAAGGTATTCAAACTCAAGGTGACCAGAGAGCAGTAAATAAGAGTTTAAATTCTATGTTAAACTCTTATGAAAAAATTATTAATGAATTTGATAATTTATCTAAGAAAGATTTTAAGGATATTTTTAATTTAGATGAGGGTGCTTTTAAAAAGGTTCAGTCAACTATAAAACAAATGCAGGCTGAAATTAAAAAAGTTAAGCTTGACCCAAAACAATTGACTGAACCTATAGAGCAAATTTCTAAATTAACTAAAGCTAATGCTGTTTTCGGAAGCGGAAAAGGCTTTGATAAAATTAAATTAGGCTTTGAGGAGAATGATATAGAAAAAGCCAAAGAAGGCTTAGCAGATATTGATAAATATTTAGAGCGTTTCCGTTCTCAAATGAGTGATGATAAATATAATGGTATTCAAAAAGCATTAGACCCAATTAGAGAACAAGTCGCTCAAGCTGAAAGAGAAACTCAAAAATTTGCAGGAACTTTAGATAAAGCTGAAAAAGAGTTGCAAGATTTAGGAGTAGCAGGAACTAAGGGTTTAAAAAATACTGCTGATGCTTTAAAAAAATCTGGTCAAGCTGCGGAAAAATTAACCGATACTTTAAAAAGACAGCATGAAGAAGAGTTTAATTTTAACAGACAAGCCCAAGATATAGATAGACAGATTCAAAGTTATTTTGGATTGTCTCAGATGATTAGAAAAGTTGGAGATATTGCACGTGAAGCATTTAATACAGTTAAAGAATTAGATGCTGCAATGGTAGAAACTGCCGTAGTAACTAATTTTGATGTTGGTGATATGTGGAATATGCTTCCTACTTACACCAAACAAGCTAATCAACTTGGTGCTACCATTAAAGATGTATATGAAGCTGCAACTCTTTACTATCAACAGGGTTTAAATACTAATCAAGCAATGGGACTTGCTAATGAAACTTTAAAAATGGCAAGAATTGCTGGATTAGATGCAGCTGATGCGACGAACATGATGACTGCAGCGCTTCGTGGTTTCAATATGGAAATTAATCAAGCGTCTGCTCAAAAAATTAATGATATTTATTCTGAACTAGCGGCTATTACTGCATCCGACACTAAAGAAATTGGTTCAGCAATGGAAAGAACTGCTTCTATTGCTAATTCAGCTAATATGGATTTTGCTACTACTTCTGCTTTCTTAGCGCAAATGATTGAAACGACTCGTGAAGCACCTGAAAACTTAGGTACTGCGATGAAAACAATTGTTGCTAGATTTCAAGAAATGAAGCAAGACCCAACTAAGTTAGTTGACTCTGAAGGCGTAGCAATGGATGCCAATAAAGTTGATGCCGCTTTAAAAACCATTGGAGTAAATTTAACTAATACTAGAGGTGAATTTAGAAATTTAGATGAAGTATTTTTGGATATTTCAGCTAGATGGGATTCATTGACACAAGGCCAGCAACGTTATATTGCTACTATTGCGGCAGGTTCCAGACAACAGTCTCGTTTTATTGCGATGATGAGTGACTATGACCGTACTATGGAATTGGTTGATGCTGCGAATAATAGTGCAGGTGCATCTCAAAAACAATTTGAAAAAACATTGGACTCTATGTCAACTAAATTAAACCAATTAAAAAATGCTTGGGACCAGTTTACTATGGGTCTGATGAATAATCAGATTATTAAATTTAGTATAGATGCCTTAACTGAAGGATTTACAGTAATTAATAAAATTATTGATTTATTAAGTGGGAAAATTCCAGACCCGTTTGGAGGATTAGTTAAATCTGCTCTAACTCTTGTTACAACTCTTGGAATGCTAAATTTTGGGAAAAAAGCTTCTCGAGGATTAGTAATGGGAGGTTTTGGCTGGTGGAAAGGAGATAAAACCTTTACTCAAGGATTTAAAGAAGGTTATGGAGAATCCAAGAAAACCGGGTTTTTCTCTAATAAAAAAGATAACTCTATAATAGCTAAAGCTAAAATGGATGCTTCTGCTTATAAAGCGGCCGTTCAAAATGAGCTTTCAAAAAATGGCTTAGCTTCTGCTATAAGTATGGCTTGGAAGGAAAGAAAGCAAAACTTTGGTTTTGCGAATACTTTTGATGCCGCTTTTGGTCAATTTAATGGTGCACGTTTCGCAGCATCTTGGTCTGCTGATATAGAAGCAGAAATTACTAGAGTTTTGAATTCAGTAATAGATGATGCAGCGGAAATTGGCGCAGTCACAGGGAGAGAATATAAAGCGAATTTAATAGCTGAATTAAAAGCCGGCAATATAAGTGGAGAGCAACTAATAAATGGTGTTGAAAAAGTTAGTGGTCAAGACATTGGTTCAATTGAAGTTAATCCAGAGAAAATTAATGATGGAGCCAAAGCCGCCGCGAACTTTAGTACTAGAATAAATACTGCCGGAGAAGGCTTAATGCAATTTGGCGTGCTATTAGAAAATACTCCATTAGCACCTTTTGGAAGTTTATTACAAACTGTAGGTTTGGGTTTAACAAGCTTAGGCGGTGCAATAGGATGGGTTAGTGCTACATGGACTGCCGGCATTACCACCGCTTCTGGTGCAACTTTAACCGGAGTAGCAGCTATGAAAGCTGGATTTGGTGCTTTATTTTCAGAAATTATGGCTTTTCTCACTACAAATCCAGTGGGGTGGATATTATTAGCAGTTGCTGGTATAGTGGCTGCGGTTAAGACTATAGATTTGCTTTGGGAATCTAACGCTGAAAAAATGGAGCGTATGACTGATGCTGCAGCTAAGGCATCTGAAGCATATGATTCTGCAAAACAAGAAACTTCTGAACTTGCTGATTCTATAAGCCAAATTCAAGATAATGACAACGCCTTTGATAATTTAGTTGCTGGTACAACTGAGTTTAATGAAAAATTAGTTGAAGCAAATCAAAAGATTGCTGAATTAATTAACAAGTATCCAATGCTTAATGACCCGAAATTTTTATCTACTGATGAAAACGGGCTAATGCATATTACTCAAGCAGGACTTGATTATGTAAAAGAATATCAAAAGCAAAGACAGAGCAACGCTGCAGCTTTAAGTGCTATACAAACTGCACAGCTTACCTCAGAAGAAAATAGACAAAAAGCTGCTAAATTAAGACAAGGAAATACATTTGGAACTGAAACCGAAGAAAGTTATAAGAAACGCCTGCAAGAAGCTGAATATTTGGAAAAATCCGCTAAAGCGGCAGAAAAAGTAGCTCAACAAACAGCAATTTCTTCTGCTTTAAGTGGAGAAGAAATTAAAAATAGAGAAAAAATTGCTAGTATTTATGCTAGTAGTTATGACGAAGCAGTTAAACAAGTAGACGTTACAAAAATGGGTATTGATAAAATGCGTCAAGCCTATGCGGACTTCTACGGATATACTTATAATAAATCTACAAAAGAAATAACTGATGTAGAGGGCAATGTAGTACTTACTAAAGACGATGACCAAATTGTTGAAGATGCAATTCCAGATATTACTGTATTAACTAATTTTGAAGCTAACGGCGAGAGTCTTGACAAAATGATAGACTCTATAGACCGAAAATTTGCTAAAGGATTGGGTGATAATTTAAAAGATTCTGGTAATTTATTAACTGATATTCTTTCAGATAATATAGAAACAGATGAGGATGCTTTAAAAGAATTAATTCAAGACCCAGGAAAAATTGTAGAAGGAATTCAACAGCTTAGTGAAAAGGAAATTGCCGCGCTTTTAAATATTAGTCAAGAAGAAGTAGAAAGTGACCCAGAAAAATTTAGTAAAATATTAGAGACACGAATTCAGAAAGAAGCCAATAGTATAGCAGAGGCGCAGAGTAAATCTTATGCTGATTTAGCTGGTATGATGGCACAGACTGCTTATGGTACTATTGAACATGCTAATTATGCTGGTGAAGGTTGGATTACATCTCAAATTGATAGATTAACAGCTGAACAAGCTCATACTATGTCCAATATAGGAACGATGTTAAGAGATAGCGTCGGTCCTGAGACCATGTCGACTTTTATTGAAGAAGCAACTGATATTTATACAAATGAAAGTCAAAAAACTATTGATAAATTTAATGATATTATTGGAACTATAAATTGGGAATCTGCCACTTCCCGTTTAGAAGGTTATAATAAAGCAATTAGTTCTAGTAATGAGCGTATCCGAGAGTGGGGCATTAACATGCGCAACTCTGCGGAAGAAGCCAATATTTTAGGAGAATCTTTTAACGAATTTGTAGAAGGAGACTGGTTAGAATTATCTGAAAATGCTGATGAATTTAAAAATGCAATGGGTGAAATTGATGCAGCCGGTATTTTAAAAGCAGCAGATTCAAGTAAAACTCTGAAAGCTTTATTAAATTCTGGAGAAGTATCAGCAAGTGCTTTAGCTATGGCCCTTCAAGGTATCGAAGATGGTCAGTATTCTATTGGCGCAGTTAATGAGACAGTTCTAAAACTCTTAACTAGTATGAATGGGCTTAGCGATGCAGCAATGGAAGCTCATAACATTATTCAAAATTTTGATGCTGGTATTGATACTGGAGAAGGAGACGACTTTGTTGCAGAAAATGCTAAAGCTGCAAAAGAATATTATGAAAATGGTGAATTAGGTAACGAACAATTACAAAATTATATTAAACTCGCGGCGGGAACAGATAGATGGAACGCGACATTCCTAAAATTTCATGGTAATTTACAAAAAACAGAAGATGAATTAATGAAATATGTTACCACTTTTGAAGATGGATTTCAACCTGCATGGGACCAAATGATTAGTGGTAAGGGAATTAATGGTAAAAGTTTATCTGATAATATTAAAGCAGCGGTAAAAGATGGAAGAATAGATGAAACTTTAGGAGAAGCTTTTGAAGGTGTTAAAGTTCGCTGGGACGAAAATGATTTAATGCAAATAGATGTTGGAGATTTAACAACATCAGAATTAGAAACTTATTTCCAAGAAGTGTATGGAGTTTCTGAAGAATATGCTAAATTATTAATGCAGGATTTAGCTAATTATGATGCTACTTTAGCTTCTAGATTACAAGCAAATGATTTACAAGGACTCATTGAATCTGGAGAACTACAGAAACAACGTGGTACAGATAATTTAATTTTAACGGATGAAGAAATTAATATATTAGAATCATTAGGCGTAAATCTTAAAGATGTGGCTAAAGCCGCGGGAACCACAGTAGAAGAACTTAAAAATAACCATTTTGATGTATTAACAAAAGATGGCGAACGCAAAAGCGCAGAGGGTGGCGGTTTACTTCGTAGTTATGCTAAACTTTTTCAAACTGATAAGCGAACAATTAAAAGTTTATTTGGTTTAGAAGAATTTACTACTGATAATACTTTTGATTTACAGAAACTAATTACCGATACTCAAGCTAAAGGTATGGATGAAGAGCAATCCATGCGTTCTGCTTATGAAGCTTGGGTCGCTGCCCAAAGAGAGGGACAGGAAACTAGTTATAATGGTCAAGATTTAAAATTAAAAGAGGGTGCTTCTTATGAAGAATTCATGGAGGCCATAAATACTCTTACTGAAAAAAATCAGTGGTATGAAGTTGGACAATCAATTGCAGAAGGTATAATTAATTTTATAGAAGGAACAGATAGCACTACATCAGATAATGAGACACCAAATACAAATCCAGAAGGTAGAATTGATGATGAAGTGCTTCAAAAAGATGAAAATTCTTCTGAAGAATCTTTAGTTACAAAATTTTTAAACTGGTTAGAACAAGATGAAACAACAAATTCTAAAGATACTACTATAGAAGGGCAACAAGCTTTAGCTGAACAAACGGCTCAAAATACAGAAGGATTAGCGAATGCTTTTAAGAGTATAGGAGATTTCCTCTCTACTTTTGCATCTGGGAATAATAATACTAGTAATTTAGATTCTTCTGTAGTCACTCCGTCAGAAAAAATAGAACCAGTTGAAATTGATTGGAGTAGTATTTGGAAAAGTTTTGTTGAAAGTGGCAAATCAAATTTAGAATCTAATAAAATTGGCGAAACCAGTATGGAGCCAATAATAGATATTAGTAAAAAAGCTAAAGAATATTGGGCAGCATTTCAAAAGCTCACTAAACCACCAGAGAGTGAAATAGATGTAGAAACGATTCAAAAAACTACACAAAAGAATTTTAAAGCTATTGGCGATGCTCTAAAGAAAGGAGTTTCCGAGCTTTTACCTAAAGAAGATGTTACTAGTAGCTTATCTAAAAAAGCTAAAGAAGTAGGCAAAAAATTTAAATCTGTATGGGATTCTATTTTTAATTCTGGAGCTTCAAATAATAAACCAGGTAAGAAAAAAGGTGGAGAAAATAATACAGAAACTCAAAAAACAACGGTAGAAGCTGAAGTAAAAAATGAAGAAGCAATAGATAATCTTAATAAAAAGTTAAAGAAAATTCCTGAAGAAAAGAAATCTACAATTACTGTTACTCAAAAATATAAAACTGAAGGTAAAAAAGTTAAGGCTAAAGACCAAAAAGCTAATGTTAGTTATGATTTAGGAAAACAAGCTAATCCAGACGATAAAAAAGCTAAAGTAAATTATACCTTAGGAAAACAAGCCGCACCTAAACCAAAAGAGACTACTGTCGACTACAACATGGGAACACAAGCTGACCCAAAAAGTCGTAGTATTACTTTATGGGCCACAATAAAAGATAAAAAAAGTGGAAAAACTATTAGTGCAGCTAAGCTTAGTGATTCTGGAGCAACAGGTATCAACAATAAGATTCCTTATTCTTCTTCCCCACAGTTTGGCTCACTCGCCGCAGGTACTCGTTACGGACGCGTTGGTCCTAAAGGAAAAGGTGGTTTAACTCTTACAGGAGAAAAAGGATTTGAAATTGCTTGGCTTCCATCTGAATCTCGTTCAATGATTCTTGGTGCAGATGGACCACAAATGTTGAATCTTCCTTCTGATGCAGTTGTATATACACATGAACAATCTAAAAAAATTATAAAACAAAAATCAATTCCTGCTGGTTCACATAATAGAAAACGCCAAGGAAGCAGCAGCACCCCTGCAAGCTCTGGAGGCGGTGGAGGTAATTCTACTGGAAAAGGTGACGGTGGTGGCAATGGTGATAAAAATTCCAAAGATACCAAAAAAGCCGTAAAAACCTTCACTCGTTGGGTTACAAAAGCTGGTCAAGTAAGTGTTTGGTGGGAGAATATTGCTCGTGTTATGGATGATGCACAACGCGATGCAGAAAAAACTCAAAACAAACTAAAAAAACTCTTAGATACTTTTGGAGCAACCCTAGGTGATTATAAAGAAGTTCAAAATACATATGTAGAGCAACAAAAGAGAGTTATCGCGACTGCTGAGAGAGAACTCGAAAAAGTTGGCAAGGAAATAGATACTATAGCTAATGGTACTACTAGACAACAGAAAGCTAGAGCTGGATTAGATGAAGCAAAAGCTCAACAACGAGAAGCAAAGAAAACAAAGACTAAAAAAGATGATAAGGAAGCTGCTAAAGCAGTTAAAAAAGCTAATAAAGAAGTTAAAGCTGCTAATAAGGCTGCTAATAAAAAAGAAACTGGTAGTGCTGTTCAAATATCTTGGGAAATAAAACAACAAAAGAAAAAAGGTAAAAAGGGTAAGTGGAAAAGTACAAAGAAAAAGAAAACAAAGAAACAAATTGTTGATTTAAGTAAATTTATTTATGAAGATGAAAATGGAGTTCTTCAAATTGACCAAGCAGAACTTGATAAGATTGCTGGTAGTAGAAAAAAAGGTGGAAAAGCAAAAGCTGAAGCTATTAAAGACGCGGCAGAAAAAGAAATTAACGATAGAATTTCTAAACAAAATGCCGCTGAAGATGCTGCGGAAAAAGCACAAGAAGCTATAATTCAAGATTATAATGATGCTTACAAAGCTTTTAATCAATGGAATAAAAGTATTACTAAATTATATCTACTTGGTTTAGAGGTTGAAAAACTTGGTAATTTACGTAGTGCTTTTGAATCAGTAACTGATTTAGAATTTGCTAAATTAGAAGCTGGTTTCAGTAGTGCTATTGAATCAGTGCCAAAAATTCAAGAAGCATTTAAGAAAAATATTGATATTCTTGTATCTACTGCTCAACTTAATACCGAAAAGGCAGTCGCAGCGCAAGAAGAACTAGATGCAATATTAGACCCCCGTACTCATATAGAGTCTTATATGAAATTTGCGGATTCTACAGATGCATTAGCTGATTTTGAATCGATGCGTAAAGCACTAGAAATATTAGGAAATGAAGGTGCTTTTACAAATGGCAGGTTTGATTATAACAAAGCTTCTGCTTCGTTAGAAGAACTTTATAAAAATGAGTACAATGCAGAATCTTATAATAAGATAAAAGAAGCGATAGATAAATTAGCTGAAAAACAAAACGAAGTAACCAACGCTGTCGCAGAAGCTAACCAATCTCGCACTGAACTTTATACTTTATTAGAAGATTATCAATCTCAAATGGCTGATTTTGAAGATTCCTTAATTAGCGGAATTGAAGAACAAGCTAATAAAGAAATTGATAGATTAAATAAACTCAACTCTTCACTTACTGATGCGGCCAAAGACTTAATTGATGAAGTTAAGAGAAAACTTGACGAGCGTAGAAAGCAAGAAGATAATGCAAAAACTGAGAATGAAATTTCTCGTAAGCAACAGCGTCTTGCTATGTTACGTGCTGACACTGCGGGCGGCCATGCCGTTGAAATAGCTCAATTAGAAAAAGAAATAGCTGATGCACAACAATCTTATGGACGTACCTTAGAGGACCAGTTGTTAGATAAATTACAGCAGCAAAATAATGAGGCCGCGAAACAGCGCGAGCGTCAAATTGAGTTGCTAGAGGCCCAAAGAGATTTAGCTGAAGCATTAGGTACTAATGTAGCTGAAGTTAATGAGTGGTTGAAAGACCCAGAAAGGTATGAAGAACAGATTAAAGCTGCTTGGATGGCAAATAAGAATTTTGAAGAATCCGGTTTATTTACACAACAACAAATTAGTGAGGAATGGGAAAAAACTTGGGCTAATATTCAAGCTCTAATGGGGCAAGAAGGTGCTATTTATAAGTTAACAGAAATTCTTAGCGGCGATACTTTATCAGATAGTTATACTACTGGTGCGAAAGATATTTCAGATAGTCTTTCAAGTATGGATAAAACGCTTACGGATATTTTGAATAAGTTAGATAGTGGACTTGAGTTTAAGACTTCTGATGATTTTACAATTCAAGATTATAAAAACCATGGATACAATGCGGCAAAAGTTAGAGAAATATATTCTCTTTTAGGAAAAGAGTTATCAGCTAAAGATATATTAGAGCATTATTCTTTAGAAGAAGTATTAAATTCTGGAGCTTTTAATATTGGAGAGTTAACTAAACAAGGATATAGTTTAAAGACTGTTTTGAAAAAATTATTACTTGATGAAAAAGTTCCATTAGAAAATATTTATAAAATAATTGAGACTTTTGATTCTACTCATTCTAGTGCAGCAAGAAAAATGCTTGCTAATATGAAGTTTTTAGCTCCTTATGCAACTGGTGGCCTAGCTACCCGCACTGGTCCAGCTTGGTTAGATGGTACCCCAACAAAACCAGAACTCGTACTCAATGCGCAAGATACCAAAAACTTCATTGCACTTAAAGACGTACTAAGTCATGCAGTAAATTCCGCAGGTTCTACTTCTCAAGAAAATGCCGTTTATGACATTGATATTAACGTAGACCATATCAGTAGTGACTATGACGTTGATAAGATAGCTAAGCGCGTACAAAACATAATCGTAGAAAAATCTTCCTATAGAAACGTAACACAAGTTAGAAGTTTCAGATAATAAAAAAAAGAGGAGTCAATCGGCTCCTCTTTTATTTTACTAATTAGTCAAGAAATGGCATTAATGCTTCTAAGTCTTCTGGCGCGCACTCAATATTGTCACCGAAATCATCAATAGAAAGATTGAAATTATCAACTTCTACGGTTAACTTCTGAAGGTCCTCAAGTGCCTCATTACACTCTTCAATCTTTCCGTCTTGAATCATAATTTGATTTCCATCTTCTGAGAAAACCACATTACCATCATCATCCTTCTTAGCATACTTATCAACGATTTCTTGGAATTTAGAACTGTAAAATTCTCCCTCTACTTCTACGACTTTCTTGAGCTTATTTAATTTATAAGCTACCTTGAGCGGTAAAGCCTGACTTCTAAAAGCATCTCCACTATTTCTAAAAGCAATAATTTGGTCCATAGTTACATTAACCATTAAATTTTCCTCCTTTTTACTCCCAATTAAATATTTCTATTTTTTTCTTGTGAGTTTCATTAACATACTTACCTATTCCAATGGCGTCTGCGACGTCATCGGAAACTGTTATATCAAACCATTTTTTTATTAGGTTCTGCATTGATTTTTTCTGGTCAGCCCTGCTTCTTCCTTTTACACCGCAATGTGCCCGCCAGGTCGCGGGAGGACATATCACATAATCTACTTTTTGGTCGCAACAAGCAGACATCAATATACCTTGCAATCGCGCGAGTGTTTGGTAAGTAGTCACGCCAACCATTTTATTATTGAATTGCTGTAATTGAATACCCTCTAAACCGACTATATCAATTTTAGCATTAATAATCATTTGAGATAACCAGTTTCTAACTTGTATATCTCTTTCAATCTCATCATCTGCGGTTGCTTTAAAGGTCCCCGCATAGATTAGTTCATTACCATCAAATACGGAATATCCAGTAACATGAGTTGCTTGGTCTAACCCAAGTGTTCTTTGTATATTTTTTTTCTTTGGTGGTAATTCTGCATTAAAATTATAATATTTATTTTGTTTACAAATTGGACACTCCCATTTATTTCTAACGTTCTTATAAGGTAAATAAACTTTATGACCTTCGTCACACTCAAAATCCATTGGTTCATTTAAATTCTTATAAGATTCAGAAATAACCGTCCAACCTTGTTCTATCGCCGCCTTTCGTATATCTTCAATTTTAATTTTGCTCACTATTATCTGTATGACCAAAGCCACCGCCGCGGTCTTCTCCTATATCAGCCACAGAATCTACTTTAATAAGATTGGCAGTAGGAACCTTAACTAATCTCATTTGAGCAAATTTTTGCCCTTCCGCAATCGTATAAGAAGAACCGTGTAAGATAGATTTAATATGGATTTCTCCATTATCATCAAATTCATAATCTATATCTTTGAAAGGTGGCTCTATATTTTCAACAATTACACCAATAGAATCTCTATAACCACTATCTATAAGTCCTGGTGTATTAGCAATTCTTAATTTTGTTTTTACCGACTGGCCGCTGCGCGGTTGAATAAGAATTGCATAGCCTTCAGGAATAGCCATTTTAATTCCCGTATCTATAATTTTAGTTTCACCAGGATTAATGGTAATTTCTTCTCTGGCATAAATATCCATTCCCGCATCGCCTTTTCTTGCATATACAGGAACCTTTACATCGTCTTCGGCTTCATAAGGAATATCAATAAGCATCATACCATTAATTTGCTTAATAGTATTACTCATTTCAATAAGAATCTTTTTTAAGAAATCTTTTTTTGGAACACTGAGGGCATCCATTTCATCAATTAACCCATATCCCATAGTGATTTCTCTTTCTATCTCTTCAATGGTCCACTTGCCGCTAGTGAGCATCATGGCTATTTCAGAACGAGTTTTGCTTTCTTGTAATACGTCATCAAATACTTGAAGAAAAGTTGGTGCTAATACTACAAATTCTTCATCCGATATTTCAAGAAGCGTTTCAATAATCTCCATTCCACCCAGAAGATTAACTAACTCTTCATTTTCTTCATATATCTGAGCTAACTCTTCATCTAGTTGTTGTCTAACTGCTTCCCCTGCACTGTTTGGTAATTGAATGTTTTCTTCTGTTTTTCCACCTTCAATTACTTCAAAATTATTATCACTCATAATCGTCCCAAACTCCTCCAATTACTTTTTTAATTGTTACGACCCAAGCTTCAGCTATAATTTCTCCCTTAGACTTTTTAGTCTTATAGGCATAGCCACTTGAGCCTAATATATAACCCTTTTCTTCTGCATTTTTTTTGAACTCTTGAATTAACTTGAGAGCTTCCTCTTCACTGTTAACAACGTACTTCTCTGTTTGTTCAATTAATCTCATTTTTGTCCTCCATGGTTATTAATTCATTATATGGTAAGGTGTGAATCCAATCACAAAATTTATGCCATTCTTTTAATTTATGGTTTCGTCTTTGAAAATAAATATTGCGAAGATTTGCATATGACATTGTTATTGTACGAGTTTGATTATATGATTCGGGCAACAGCTGTATAAGTGCGCGCCAGTAACGCTCATCTTTTGTTTCTAAATATTTGTTACGAAGATAGTCACAATTTGCAACAGCGTCGTCAATGAATTTTTGAACTGCGTCTTTATCTTTTAGCCCTACAAGGAACATTTCATCATCAAACTCGAACATTTCTTTCGTAATGGGCGCGGCAGTAAGCTTATGCATTGTACTTGTTGAATTTGCGACCGTACCAACTTTATAAGTATCAAATTCTTTCCACCAATAAAGCGGTGCAGTAATGTCTACCGAAACAAAAATCTGTCTCATAAACTTAGCATGTTCACTTCCTGCCCGTACTAACTTTCGCGCCAGTTTTAAATCATTTGGTCCAATTTTTAAAGGCTCATAAGTTGTATCCGAAAGATGCCATGAGTTCATGGGATTTCGCATACCATGTAATGCGCCTTCAAAATTAAATATCATTGTATATTCAAACTTCATAAAAAATCTCCTCTTTTTACTTTCTATATATATTATATCATAAAAAAAATTTTTTGTCAAAATTTAAAAAACGCCGATTTTACAATCGGCGCTTGTTTTTTTAAAAATTATTCAAAATTTTCTTCTTCAACTTCTAATTCTTCTGCGGGAGCTTCAAAATCTATAACTTCATATGTATCTCTTCTTTGCAGCTTAGAAACAAAATCACTGAAGTAATTTGAACCTCTACTAAATAGAATACCAGTTAGAATTTTATCAATAACTGGATTGATAAATAATCCGTCATAAAATTCACTCATTGCTCCATTAAAGAACTGAAGGTTAAAAATAAATGCTAAACCTACACCTAAAACAATTGTAATAGCTTGGGTAATAGCTGTTTTATAATCTTGACTTGCTACAGCATACTCAATTGTTTTACCATACTCTACTAAAGCTTCTAAAACAATTGAAACCATAATAATTAAAGCAATCGTATTCATTTTTTCCCTCCTATTGCATTAATTTCTTCCATGCCTCGGCTTCTTTTATCAACATAATAGATAGAAAGAATCTCTCCACCTAATAGAAGTAGCATTACAATAGTCCACTTATCAAATAGTTGTGGATATGACTTCATATGGTCACTAAAAAGACATACGAGACAAGAAATAAAACCAATTTCAACAGAAACGCTTTTCAGTACTCGAACTTTTCTTTTCTGCATGGGTGTTAAGTCATAGTTCTTTTTTAAACACAGAGAAACAATTGCAATAATACCAGTTGCAAATGCTAAAAAAATGTTAACTAAGGCCCAATTCTCCATCGTTCTTTCCCTCCTCTAAGCCGGCAATATAACCTAAAGTATATTGACGATGCATTTCTTCTTTTATATTTTTCATTATCTTAGGAAAGCAGCTACCGACTAAATATTCAAAAGAAAATTCATCTATATGGTTTTTTTCTAAAGCTTTGTAAACCTTTCCTAAGGTTTCCGTTTTTGCCGTAATCTTTTCCATTACTCTTTCAACTCCCAGTTGTTATTCTTTTTAATATAAATATGTTGATTACTACTTCCTCTTAAATTAAGTGACAAATCTTTCAAACTCTCGACAAAAACCCCGTCTATCAACACATCTACACAATCTAGTATTTGTTGAACATTATTTGCGGGGTTGCTGATTAAATCTTCAAATTGATAACCAGTCCAAAGATAGATTTTAATTTTAGGGTAAGCATATCGCACTGCTGTAACCAATTCTTCTACCATTTCAAGATTCTGCGGCGCCATAGGCTCGCCGCCAAGTACGGAGAAATTACGTTCTATTCCATTGGCTCCTATTGCTTCAATAACTTCCCACTTAATTTTACTATCATATTCTTTTCCTAAACTAAAGTTCCATGTTTCTTCATTGAAGCATCCCTTACAATGATGCGGGCAGCCCTGAACGAAAAAAGAAACGCAGACTCCTTCTCCATTTGTCACGTCATTTTTAATTATTGTATTATATCTACTCATCACTAATCAATCCTTCTATTATTAAAGCTCCAATTGAGTTTCCTAAAACTACTAAGCCTAATTTTATTACGTTTTCTAAACTAAAAGTTATCAATAAATATGGAAAATCAGCTACACAGTGTTCTGCGCCGATAAGAATGAAGATTACAACTGCCATAACAGTAAGATATGACACTTTACACTTAACAGCAAAATGAATCAACATGCCGCAGAAAAAACCGCCAATAAACATTTCCATAAAAGATTTAGAGAACTTATCTTGTGCAGCATCAAAGAAAATGATAAGGAAATCCATATTAGAAAGACAATACATAATAAGGACATATCCAATACCTAAAAAATTAAAAAGCAATATAAGTGGTAAGTTACCTTGTAAAAAACCAATGCGGCCAGTGTATAAAGGAAGTTTTAAATGTATGATGGTGAGTAGTCCAAAACTAAAAAGTAAAGCCCCAAGAACGGGTGGCTCAGTTTGGACGTTAATTATAACGCCCAAACCAATTAATAAACCCGCTACAAAAGACTTACAGTTTTCTACTATGTTTATATCTATCTTCAACTTCTTTTTGTTTTCCATAATTAAATGCCGTTTTATAATCTCCTGTTAAATATCCGGTTACTCTTCTTAATCTTTGAATGTGAGTCGAGCCGCACTCTGGACATTCGTTTTCAATCTCTCCAGTCCAGCCGCATTCAAGACAAGTATCATTTGGAACATTTATTGCAAAGTAAGGAATATCTTTTTCCATAGCATAATTTACAATTTGTTCTAAAGCTTTTAAATTTTTCAATACTGCACCTTCAAGCTCTACATAAGTAATACATCCCGCACTTGAATAACCAGTTAACTGAGACTCAATATCAATTTTATCAAATGGAGAAATTTCTTTCCATACAGGTACATGCATTGAATTGGTGAAATAATCCCTATCACTTATGTTAGGTAACTCACCGTAATCTTCTTTAAAACGCTTCATGGCAGTATAACATAAGTTCTCTGCGGGAGTATAATATACGCCGAAATTTAATTTATATTCTTGTTTAAATTCTGCACATCTATCTTTAAAAAGTTGCTCTATTCTTTTAGCCAATTCCATTCCTTCATCTGTTGTATGGTCGCAACCTATAAGAATTTGTAGACATTCGGCTAAACCTAATTGACCAATAACTATAGTTCCATGCTTTAATGCAGAACGAATTCCTTCTTCTGGAACATATCCTGCCATAGTTCCATTTTCATACATAAATTTTGCTGAAGAAGGATTTTGAGAACAGATATATTCAAATCGCTCTAATAACATATCTTTTGCTTCGTGAATTTTTTCATCAAGAAGCTCCATGAAATCTTCAACATTGCCCGCTTCCATTGCAAGTGTAGGTAAGATAATTGTTACTGGGCAGATATTTCCGCGGCCATCTTTTAGTTGTCCGAAACCATTAATATCATAACCATTGGCCGTGCGGCATCCCATTGTACTAAAATATGTACGAGGGTCGTTACGGTCATAGCCAGCATTACCAGACCAGTCTACATTCGCATAGTTTGGATATAGGCGGCGCGCGGTTGACTCAAGAGCTAATTGATACATATCATAGTTTGGAGTACCAGGTTTATCATTTACTCCTTTCATATACTGGAAAATTCCACAAGGGAAAATTGCAGTTTTATGAAGCTTTCCAACACCTTTGATTGAACCTTCGAGAAGAGCCTTAATTACCATGCGGCCCTCCGGAAGAGTACACGTACCGTAATTGATTGATGTGAATGGAAGTTGATTGCCGCTACGCGATTGAAGAGTATTTAAATTATGATACATTCCTTCTACAGCTTGACACGTTTCCTTTTCAGTCATATCCATAGCATATTGGTAAGCTTTTGGAAAATTTTGATAACCATCAGAATTAATTGATATACTAGTACAATCGCCTGGAGTAATTATTAATTTATCAGCATCTTCTATGTTTTCTAAATATTTTAATCCATCTTTAAAATGCTTCCAAAAACTTTTTCTTACATAAGGAACCATTGTCCAGTCTAAATGCGACGCGCTAACTCCACCAAACTGTTGCAGTGACTGAAGTTGGAATAAAACTGCTACTAGTTGAAATGCTGTATTAACTGAATTAGCAGGTCTTACATCTGTCTGTCTTGTATTAAATCCATTAGCAAGTAAATCATCAAAAGGAATAGTTAGACAATTGTGCATTCCCAAAATATAACTATCAAAATCGTGAATGTAAATTTCATTATTCAAGTGATTGTTTCTAGCCATTTCAGAAATTACATTATCTAAAGCCATTTGTTTAAAGATAACTGAATCAGCTTCACCTCTGCGGCCGCCGAAAGAATATTCGTCTACATTGGCATTTTGATTTTGCACATCAGAGGCAGTGAGTTTATCAACTACCTTGTCCATCATTCGAGTATTCCAATCTCTAATTCGACTTCTTTCCTCTCTATAAGTGATGTACTTTCTTGCTACATCCTTACGTTTTGTCGACATTAAACCGCGTTCTACAATGTCTTGTATTTTTTCTACGTTTAGAATTTCTTTTTCACATTGTTTTTCTACATAGTTTGCTATTTTATTCGCTTTTTCTAAAGCATAGGGAGTAGTTTCTCCATCTACCTCTTGAAAAGCACTTAGAATAGCATTGATAATTTTGTTTTTGTTAAATTTAACAAGTCGACCGTCTCTTTTTCTGATATATTGCATATACCAACCTCCTCTAATTATTTAAATAGTTTAAGAGTTATTTGGTTTTTCCACAGATTACACATATTCCATTTTCATCAAACTCATGTTCACATATGGAACGAAGTCGTGCATTTTCCTCCATTAATTTTTGAACTTCTGGTTGAAGAATGAAAGTTGATGGGTCTATAAGTTCTTTAATTTTCTGCTCATTGTAAAGAATTTTTTGAGCAATATCGTTCTTAAATACTTCATTAGTAGTCATTTTATCTCTCCTGTATATTCATAAAACATTTTAAATAAATCATAATTGTTTTCTCGCACGAATTGAAAAACTTCGAGCGCGTGCTCTCTAAAATCAGAATCCTTATGATTTTTCTTATTAGAAAGAATAAGGGCCTTAACATAACTGTATAATGTTTCATAGGGCGCACGCTGCAATAGAAGCTTTGTCTTTGGCGCGATTAAAAGAGAATGATGATTAAATTGAATTATTAACTTAACAACTTCTTCCCATTGAGAATCCGTAAAAAACCCCTTATCATAAATAAGTGGAAAAACTATGCCTTCTCTCCGCAAATCTAACATATATTTAAACAATTGAATTATTTCTGAGTTAATAAATTGTTCTTCTGAAGTTTGACCAGTAACATTTAAATTAATTTGTAATGCTCTATATGGAGAATAAATAGTTTTTAAATAATCAATGTTTTCTGTTGTAAGATAACCATCATATTGTAAATAAAAATATTGATTTAAAACAGGAATATCATACCATTTTACGAAATCTTCTTCGGTTTTAACTATAGTAGGAAATTTCATTCCTATTCTTCTGCCTTTTTTCGATTTAATAATTTGGTCTATATTCTCAGTTATTAGTTCATAAGCTCCTTCTATCTGTCCTAAATCATAGTCATGGAAAATTATTCCAAAAGAATCAGAGGTATAGCGTAATTGCTTTTCCCAATCTTTCCAAATTGTTTTTCCATCTAATGAAATCCTTATATGTTCAGCTCGCCGCATTGTACTAAAGGATTCTTTTACCTTTTCTTTTTTTATATAAGGTACTTTTACTTTATCATAAATTGATATATCAGCGTGTGATTGTTCTATATCAATTGGTAGTGGTTTATAAACACTTCCGCTAAATGCGCGCCCGCCATATTCTATATTTTTATAATGAGGATAAATAGTTTTAGAAGGGTAGTCTTGTCTCACTATAAAATGAGAATACATATTAGGTTTAAAGGATGGTGAAAAAGCTACTATTTCTCTTTTCATTTTATAATAGGTAGCTATTTTCATCAATTCTAAGTTAAAAAAAGGGACTCGATTATAGAGTCTCAAGTCCCCATCATATAAGCCATAACTCATAATTACCTCTTATCGCATTACTGTAATACCAATTACTACAATAACGGCTATTACTAATATAATTGTTTCTATTTTATCTTTCATTAGCTTTCTCCGCTTTCTCTATGATATGTTTTTACATATCCAGAATCATTTATTTCTGTAATTAGTTCAACTAATGGATGTGGAGTATTTTTATATTTTTTTGCAATGAAAGTGTCTTCTTTTTTAATTCCAGTAACAATAATTTTATTTCCTCTACTAAAGATACTTTTTTCAATTACATGTTTCTTTCCGTCTGCTCCGCGCGCGGAAAGCTGTCTGTCATAATGAGTAAAAGCATCACCAAAAATTTTTACTGTTACAACCTCGTTATTTGTAAGTAAAGTTAAAGTTTTCTTTGCTTTATTTTTATCTAACACTGTTCCTGCTATACGATAGATTTTATATAATGGAATCTTTTTTCCAGATTGTTTAGAAGTAAATTCATAATTAACAACTGGTTCATTGGGAAGTTTATCGTAATCAATTAAACCGTATGGTTCATATTTTAATTTTTTAAGTTCATGTTCATGGATATAACAAGAAATTGAATCCATCTCCCATTGACTAATACTACCCTTACAATATTTATCCCACATATCTTGATATAATCTATCATTTACTGCATTAAGCAATTCCTCATTATGCTCTTTAATGAAAGGTCGAATAATATCCATTTGTTTTTTATAAATCTTATCCCAATCTGTTTGTTTAATCTTAAAATGAAAATCAACATCAGATAATGGAATTAACATATCCATATCAAAATTAGAAGAATAAAAATCAAATGCTATATTATTCATTAAATAATAAATATCATCTTTAAATTTCTTTAAATATTTATTATAATTATAAACTCTACATTGAAATTCATATTGACTTGGAATCAAAGAAAAATCAATTAACATTTTCATGTTTTGAAGAGTAATTCTTTTTTTCTTATCCGCAATAAGCTTGATATAAATTTTCATTATTTGCGCGCGGTTATAATTATTATAAATATTATCAAACGCACCTGCTTTAATTAAGTTAATCATTTGCGGCTTGTTGATTTTAACTTTACTTAAAAAGTCTTCAATGGAACTATAAGGTCGATTATTCATAATTTGTTTTACTATATCATCACCAACTTTATTGATTCCACTTAATCCATAAATGATACTATTATTCTTTACATCCGGCGCGAAAGTATACTGAGATTTATTTATATCTGTCGCTACTACTTTTACACCTTCACTTTTCATCTTACCAATTGCAGTTGCTATTTTGCCATAATTTATTTTTGAAGAATGCTTCTTTTTAGCAGGTGTGGATGTCTCATTGTCGTTTTCTTCCTCATCCTCACTATTTTCTTCAAAAACTCCAATTGATAATTCATCAAAAACTTCCCAATCATTATTTTCGTTTACCTTTTCTTCAGTTTCTTCTTTTTCATTACCGCCACTATCACTAATTAAACAAGCACAATTCCATAAAATAATTGGATATTTATAAGCTAGATTTAACTCTTGTAATCCAATTAAGGAATAGGCAAGAGTATGAGATAGATTAAATCCATATCCCCTACTCATTGCTATAAGTACATTCCACACATACTTACATAGCTTTTCATCGCAACCTTTTTCTTTTGTGACTTCAAAATATTCTTCAGTTAACTTTTCATACTCCGCTGGATTCTTTTTTGCAATTGATTTTCTCAACTTGTCTGCCCAAGTCAGATTAAAACCTCCTAATTCTGGAAGCTGAACCAACTGCATAAACTGTTCCTGCGCGATACACAAACCATAAGAAACATTTAATACTGGTTCTAATACTCTTTTCGCATCCGCGCCAAGTCCATACTTCTGTAACTCATAATCCCAATCACTAGGATGAGCTTTAAAACGAGCAAGTTTATTAACTGGCATTTCGCCGCCCTTTTCAGTTGCCATTAGACGTATTGCAGAATTAAGAATCGCTAAGTCATCTACTGATGTTGGTTTCAT
>ODAI010780639.1_pt1 | contig 22507 bp, 15 predicted proteins | sample 1539321 | NCBI WGS metagenome assembly ODAI01 (sample SAMN02144231, study PRJEB22623) | gut metagenome | biome: sheep rumen | host: Ovis aries | place: New Zealand | reverse complement strand
GTCGACAAGTTTGTGGAGCAGATAGCCGTCATCGCCGACCGGCGGAAGTTTGTCTCTGCACTCATCGTGCCCGACTTCACCATGCTTGAGGAATATGCCCGCACCCACTCCATCACCATCTCCGACCATGCTGCCCTTTGCCGCCATCCGCTGATTATCAGTATGATGCAGGAGCGCATGGACACTCTCCAGCAGGGACTTTCAAGTTATGAGCGCATCAAGAAGTTCACCCTGCTGCCACAGCCTTTCAGCATGGAGAAGGGTGAACTGACCAACACACTGAAGATTCGCCGCAACGTGCTGCTGAAGAACTATGCGGCCGAGATAGAGGAAATGTATAAGGAATAAGACGAAATCCCCGCCGGCACTTCTCCGGCGGGGCCAATAGGATACAATGATTACCAGTGACCAATTGAAAGACGTGCAGGAGCGTGCCGACGCGCTGCACCGCTATCTTGAAATAGACAAGAAACAAGTGGAGTTTGAGGAGGAGCAGTTGCGCACTCAGGCACCCGACTTCTGGGACGACCCCAAGCGGGCACAGGAGCAGATGATCAAGGTGAAAGGCATCCAGAAATGGCTCGACGGCTACAAGGATGTGCGCGACAAGACCGAGGAACTGCAACTCGCCTTCGACTACTACCATGAGGAGATGGTGACCGAGGCCGAGGTCGACGAGGCCTATGCCCAGGCCATCAAGGCCATCGAGGCCCTCGAGCTGAAGAACATGCTCCGCCAGAAGGAAGACCCCATGGACTGCGTGCTGAAAATCAACAGCGGCGCCGGCGGCACCGAGAGTCAGGACTGGGCGCAGATGCTCATGCGTATGTATATGCGGTGGGCCGAGGCCCATGGCCACAAGGTGACGGTGAGCAACCTGCAGGACGGCGACGAGGCCGGCATCAAGAGCGTGACGATGGAGATAGAAGGCGGCGACTGCGCCTACGGCTACCTCAAGAGCGAGAGCGGTGTGCACCGCCTCGTGCGCGTGTCGCCGTTCAATGCGCAGGGCAAGCGCATGACCAGTTTCGCCAGCGTCTTCGTCTCACCTCTCGTCGACGACACGATAGAGGTGTATGTCGACCCCTCGAGGGTGTCGTGGGACCTCTTCCGCAGTGGTGGTGCCGGCGGACAGAACGTGAACAAGGTGGAGACGGGCGTGCGCCTGCGCTATCAGTATGTAGACCCCGACACGGGCGAGGAGGAGGAAATCCTCATCGAGAATACGGAGAGCCGCAAGCAGTTGGAAAACCGCAACAATGCCATGCGCTTGCTCAAGTCGCAACTCTACGACCGCGCCATGAAGAAGCGCCTGGAGGCTCAGGCCAAGATTGAGGCGGGCAAGAAGAAGATAGAGTGGGGCAGTCAGATCCGTAGCTATGTCTTCGACGACCGCCGTGTGAAAGACCACCGCACCAACTACCAGACGACCGATGTCGACGGGGTGATGGACGGCAAGATCGACGGCTTCATCAAAGCCTATCTGATGGAGTTTCCCGTGGTCGACGAGCAATGAAGAAAGAAGTGAAACTTAAATAACTCAACTTTCTCAAGTTGAAAGGAGTGTGGCAGTTGAGGAGTGTAGACATTACTCTTGCAAGTCATGGCCTATATTGATGATGAGCAATCGAACTATTGTCCAAACTCCCAATCTCCTAAACTCCTAAACTCCAAAGTTGAGCAAATGCGAAACTTGAATTAACTAAATATAGAAATCATGGCTAAGAACAAAGTCAACAAAAAGCGTCAGGCATACGCCGACAAGCAAGAGAAGCAAGGACAGAAAGTGGTGACATGGATTTTTGTCGCCCTCATCTTGCTCGCCATCGTCTACGTGGCTTTCACCATGTCGGTATGGGCTTGACCCTCTGAGGACATGAGCGGATATGAGATTGAACGGAAGTTCCTTGTCCATAAGGATAAGGACTTCAAAAGCCGTGCCTTCGCCAGCAGCCGCATCCAGCAGGGATACATCGCTGCCAAGGGGGCCACGGTGCGTGTGCGCGTGCGTGGCGACGTCGGCTACCTCACCATCAAAGGCCCCTCTGTCGACGGCGGCCTCAAGCGCTATGAGTTTGAGAAGGAGATCACTCTCGACGAGGCCCGCCACCTGCTGGCGTTGTGCGAGCCGGGTCTCATCGACAAGACGCGCTATTTAGTGAGGAGCGGCGACCATGTGGTGGAGGTCGACGAGTTCTACGGCGCCAACGAAGGACTCGTCATGGCTGAGATAGAACTGCGGAGCGAGGACGACACCTGCGAGTTGCCCGACTTTATCGGGATGGAGGTGACGGGCGACGGCCGTTTCTACAACAAGCAGCTCCGCCGCAATCCCTTTACCCTCTGGTGTGCCACCTTGCCAGAAGAATACCGATGAGCATGCCCAGTGTGGCGCCCGTGGCGTTGGCCGCCGCGTCGAGCCACTCGCCGCTGCGGCGCCCGTGTGTGCAGTAGGCCTGCAGCAGTTCGATGACCCCGCCCATGGCCATGGGCGCGAGCCATGCCCATGTCAACACCTTCGGCCATTCGGTCTTGCGGTGTCTTCTCAGATATTCTATCCAGATCGTCAGGCAAGTGACCAGATACATGGCAGTGTGTGTCCACTTGTCTATGGCTTTCACGTGGTCGAGTTGTGTGTGCGGCGGCGTGCAGAAGCAGAGCACCCAGATGAGGGTGATGAGCAGGCATGAGAGCGGGTATCTGGTGACTATGTGAAAGAGATATTTCATCTTTTGTGATAATTTCGTGCAAAATTAAATATTTTTTTATACTTTTGCAAGTCACAGCAAAGAGAAAAAACTATGGCAAAGACATCTGAGAGAGCCAATTTCAGCAGCAAGTTGGGCGTGGTGCTGGCCACCGCAGGGTCGGCGGTGGGCCTGGGCAACGTCTGGCGTTTCCCCTATATGACAGGACAGAACGGCGGCGCCGCCTTCATCATCATCTATGTGGTGTGTGTGCTGCTGCTCGGCATCCCCTGTATGGTGAGTGAGTTTATCATCGGCCGGCGCGGGGCGGCCAACACGGCGCGGGCCTACGACCGCCTGGCCAAGGGCAGCCCCTGGAAATTCGTGGGCTACCTCGGCGTGCTCACCGGTTTTCTCATCACCGGCTACTATGCGGTGGTGTCTGGCTGGTGCCTGCAGTATGTCTATGGCGCTGTGGTGGGCGGCATCAACGGCGATGCCAATTATGTGCAGCAGTATTTCCAGTCGTTCTGCTCCGACCCGTTCAAACCCATCCTGTGGGCGGTCGTCTTCCTCGCCATCACCCATCTGGTGATTGTCCGGGGAGTGCGCAACGGCATTGAGCGTGTGGCCAAGATGATGATGCCCACGCTCTTTGTCCTCCTGCTGGTCATCGTGGTGGCGTCGTGCATGCTGCCGGGAGCCGGCAAAGGCCTTGCCTTCCTTTTCAACCCCGATTTCTCCAAGGTCGACCATAATGTGTTTCTCAGTGCCCTCGGCCAGTCGTTCTATTCGCTGAGCATCGCCATGGGTTGCATCTGCACCTATGCGTCCTATTTCTCGCGCCACACCCATCTGCTGGGGGCGGCGGTACAGATCAGCGTGGTCGACTGTCTGGTGGCCATCCTGGCGGGCATGATGATTTTCCCCGCCGCCTTCTCCGTGGGTATCAACCCCGACTCCGGCGCGTCGTTGGTGTTCATCACCCTGCCCAACGTCTTTCATCAGGCGTTCGCCTCCATGCCCGTCGTGGGATATGTCGTCGCGGTGATGTTCTATCTACTGTTAGCGGTGGCGGCCCTCACCTCGCTCATCTCCCTCCACGAGGTGAGCACGGCCTTCCTGCAGGAGGAGATGCACATCTCGCGGGCCCGTGCAGCCCTCATCATCACCACCGTCTGTGGGGTGATAGGTGCTTTCTGCTCCCTCTCTTTAGGCGCATGGGATGGTCTTCAACTCTTCGGGAAGTCGCTTTTCGACCTCTTCGATTTCGTCACTGGTCAGATTTTCCTGCCTGTGGGCGGTCTGCTCACCTGCCTGTTCATCGGTTGGGTGGTGCCTCGCAAGGTGGTGCGTGAGGAGTTCACCAACTGGGAGACCATCAGCGGCACCTTCTTCGGCATCTATTTCTTCTGCGTGCGCTATGTGTGCCCTGTGTGCATCGTGCTTATCCTCCTCCATCAGTTCGGCGTCTTTAAATCCCTGTAGGCATGGCAGACATCAAACGGGGCAGTTTCGGTTCGAGGATGGGTGTCATCCTGGCCACGGCAGGGTCGGCCGTCGGTCTGGGCAATATCTGGCGGTTCCCCTATATGACGGGCGAGAACGGCGGCGCGGCCTTCATATTGCTCTACTTAGGATGTGTGCTGGTGCTCGGCATACCGGGCATGGTGGCTGAGTTCGTGGTCGGCAGGTCGTCGGAGTCGAATGCGGCGCGTGCCTACAACAAACTGGCTGGGCGCACACCATGGCGCGTCATCGGCTATCTGGGCGTCCTCACCTCGATGATTATCCTCGGTTTCTATGCCGTGGTGGCAGGTTGGTGCCTGCAATATCTGTTCGCCTCGATAGCGGGACAGATCAATGGCGGAGCCGAAGAGGTGAAGGACTATTTCGTCAACTTCTCGTCCAATCCGTGGAAACCGGTCATCTGGGCGGTGTGCTTCGTGGGCCTCACCCATCTCGTGGTGGCCCGTGGCGTGCGCGACGGCATAGAGAAGGCCTCCAAATTGCTCATGCCCCTGCTCCTGGTGCTCTTAGTGGCGCTGATAGTGGCCTCGTGCCTGCTGCCGGGCGCCAGTCGCGGCATCACGTTCCTTTTCATGCCCGATTTCTCGAAACTCACCCATGTGGTGCTGCTCGAGGCCCTCGGACAGGCCTTTTTCTCTCTCAGTCTGGGCACGGCGTGCCTCTGCACCTACGCCTCCTATTTCACCCGCCAGACACGGCTGGTGCGCTCGGCGGTGCAGATAGCGTTTCTCGACTCGTTCATCGCCATCCTCGCCGGACTGATGATTTTCCCCGCCGCCTTCTCCGTGGGGGTGAATCCCGACTCCGGACCGTCGCTCATCTTCATCACCCTGCCCAATGTGTTTCACCAGGCTTTTGCGGCGATACCGGCGGTGGGCTATGTCATCTCCGTCCTTTTCTATGTGCTGCTGGTGCTGGCCGCCCTCACCTCCACCATCTCGATGCACGAGATAGGCACCGCTTTCTTCCATGAGGAGTTGCATGTGTCGAGAGGCCGTGGGGCATGGGTCGTCACCGTCGTCTGCAGCATCATCGCTGTGTTCTGCTCGCTGTCCAACGGTGTGCTCGCTGACATGAAAATTTTCGGGCAGTCGCTGCTCAACTTCTGCGACAGTCTTACTGCCAACATCCTCCTGCCCACAGGTGCGTTGCTCACCTGCCTTTTCGTGGGATGGTATATCCCACGCAGTATTGTGCGGGAGCAGATTACCAACTGGGGCACCCTGGGCGCCGGAGCCTATCATGTCATCCTCTTCTTCGTGAGGATTGTCTGTCCGCTGTGCATCGTCGCAGTCTTCCTCCACCAGCTTCGTGTCATCTAAACACCCCTGCCCGCCATGTCGCTCAAGGAGTTCTTCTATTTCCAGAAATCCGACCGCCAGGTGCTCCTCGTGGCACTCTGCCTGGCTGCCGTCGCCCTCGCCGTCATCTGGCTGGTGGGCGACCGCAACAGCATGACTCCTGCCGACGACACGGCGGTGGCCGACACGGCTGCCATGGTGGCGGCGGGCGGCGATGAGACGGCGATGCCGCCACTCCGTCTGGCGCCCTTCGATCCCAACACTGCCGACAGCACCCAACTGCTCGCCTTGGGCCTGACTCAGTGGCAGGTGCGTGCCATCTACCGCTATCGTGCCAAGGGCGGTGTCTATCAGCAGCCCGAGGATTTCGCGCGCCTCTATGGCCTCACCGCAAAGAAATACCGTGAGTTGGCTCCGTATATCCGCATCTCTCCCGACTACCGCCCCGCCTCCGAGGTGTACGGCCGCCGGCCGAGACCTGCCGGAGGCGACCGCTACCGCCAGGCACCCTATGCCTACGACCGCCGTGCCGACCGCCGTGTCGACCGCCCTTCGTCCGACCGTCTTTCGTCCGACCGCCGTGCAACAGGCGACGACGCGCCCCGTCACGCTGCCGACACGCTGCGCTATCCCGTCAAGTTGAAGCCCGGCGAGGTGATCGACCTCAACACGGCCGACACCACCATGCTGAAGCGGGTGCCGGGCATTGGCAGTTATTATGCCCGCCGCGTGGTCTACTACCGTGAGCAGTTGGGAGGGTTCTGCCACACTGACCAACTCTTTGAGATTGAGGGCTTCCCCGAGGAGGCTGCCGACTTCTTCACCTGCCGGCCTTCCGGACTCCGGAAAATCAATGTCAACAAACTCACCCTGGCGCAACTGCGCAAGCATCCCTACATCAATCACTATCAGGCAAAGGCCATCACCGACTATCGGCGCCTCAAAGGGCCTCTCCGCTCGCTCGACGACCTCTCGCTGTTGCCTGATTTCTCGCCGGAGGTCATCCGCCGCCTTACTCCCTATGTGGAATTCTGACCCGCGTGGCCATTGCTGGGGAGACGGGAAGAATCCCGTCTCTACTGCATTCTAGGCCATTGCCGTCGGGGGGCTGTCCTCCACTGTCTGCTGATACGAAAATGCCATGGCTGCCGTGAGCATGGCGCCTATCTTTGCGCCCATGAACACGATAGCAATGACACAGATATGCGTCGGCGCAAGTCACACGATGCTTGTGCTGATCGACAACGGCCACGGCGCCGAGACCGCTGGTAAGCGCAGTCCTGACGGACGCCTGCGCGAGTGGAGATACACCAGGGAGATTGCCGCCGAGGTGGTGAGGCGGCTCAGGGAGAAAGGCTACGATGCCCGCCGCCTCGTGCCCGAGACGACAGACGTGCCGTTGGCGGAGCGCTGCCGGAGGGTCAACCGCCTTTGTGCCGCCCATGGTGCCGCCAATGTGCTGCTCGTCTCCATCCATGTGAATGCCGCCGGCAACGGGCAGTGGCTCAACGCCCGCGGATGGTCGGCATGGACGTCGCGCGGGCATACGGCGGGCGACATGCTCGCCGACAGCCTCTATGCCGCTGCCCGCCGCCATCTGGGTGCCTCGTCGGTGCGCGCTGACTACAGCGACGGCGACGCCGACTTCGAGGCGGGATTCTACATCCTCCGTCACACACGCTGTGCCGCGGCGCTCACCGAGAATCTGTTCATGGACAACCGCTCCGACATGGAGCGTCTCCTCTCAGCAGAAGGGCGAGAGGCCATCATCCGCCTGCACGTCGACGGCATCGCCGACTATGTCAGGAGAAACAGAGGATGACCACTCGCCAGGGCTTTTTCCTAGGGGGCTCTAGGGTTTCTAGTATTTCTAGGGTATCTAGTATTCCTAGTATTCCTAGGGCCTAATCTCCAAAAAAGTAGAGAAAAATGAGCCAGCTATTTCTCAATATATCTCACATATTCGCACGCCGCAAGCAAGAAGGCGCCTACACCGAAGTTGGCCTGTGAGTCAGCGTCCACTTTCTGCCCGGGTATGGCCCGCTCCCCGATAGGCTGCACGTAGCCGACCTTTCCGTCGGCCTGCAAAGCTGTCTCCGTCAGGTATCTCCATGCCTTCTTGATGGTCGGGGCAAACGCTTTCTTGGAGAGATAGCCGTTGTTGACGCCCCAGAGCAGTCCGTAGCAGAAGAATGCGGTGCCCGAGGTCTCCGGTCCGGGAGCCTGTTTCGGGTCCATCATCGAGCGGGTCCAATAGCCTTGTGGCTGTTGGAGTTTTGCCACGGCGTGTGCCAGCCGGACGAATTTCTCGCGGAAGAAAGGCTGGTAGGCATAGCTTTCCGGCATGTCCTGCAGCACCTTGGCCAGACCGGCAAGCACCCACCCGTCGCCGCGTGCCCAGAAATCCTTCTTTCCGTTGCCGGTCTTGTGCTTCGGATAGATGTATTTGCCATCGCGGAAATAGAGTCCGGTCTCGCTGTCGAGCATGATGCTGTCACTATAGAGGATGTTTTCATAGAGTTTCCTCAAGTATTTGGTGTCACCCGTCAACTTATACATCTTGGTCATCACAGGCATCACCATATAGAGAGCGTCAGCCCACCACCAGTAGTCGTGCTGCCTGGAGTCGGCCTCATAGCCCATCACCTCTTTCGCCCGTGCCACCTTTTTCTCATCGGGTGAAAGTTGATAGAGGTCGATATACGTTTGGAAACAAATCTGCCAGTCGCCGAAGAGCACATAGTCCTGCCCCTCGCCATACTGCCTGTATTTCCATTTGGCGGGATCGGACTCGGTGGCGCCCTTCCAGTGGTTGTGCTCTGCCCATCGTATGCTGTAATCGAGCATTTGCTGGTCATGCAGCAACTTATAAACCTCCATATTGCCAGTGTGATAGGCGGCATTGTCCCAGAAAGCCCTTACTTCTGCCGGGTTGTTGGTCTGCCAGTAGTTGTTCACACGCCTGATGACTTCCCTCACCTCATCTCCCGACCATGAGCGGGCCTGACTTGCCACTGCCGATAGCAAGGCAAGGCATAATATGATTTTTCTCATTTTTACTGACCAATAAATGATTTATCGAAAGTTCTTGATACTGCTAAGTGCACCTTGTGCGGTGTGGCAAATATTTAAAAATAGGGGGCAGTCTACTTTACACAGACTGCCCCCCTCCGCCATAGAAATACTTAACTATATTAATCTATGTCTTAATTTGCAATCTCCTCATCGGCAACGGCATCCTCCCAGTTTGTCCACATCGGGATAGACTCTGAATAGCCGTCGTAACCGTAGTTCTGACGCAACTCTCCCTTGTTGTTGGCTGTGATGGCAGAGTTGGGGATAGGCCAGAACAGGTTGTGCTTGTTGATCTTGTACTCGTAGGTCTGGTTGCCCTGCTGTCCCTTGCCGTAGGGGTGGTTGAACACGTTGTAGGTGGTGCAACGGCGATACCAGTAGCTGCCACCGCTGAGGTCGGTGCCCTCTTGCTTGTCCCATGTGCTCAGGTCGTAGGTGTTGCCCCACTCGTCGGCTTTCCCGCTGCGGGCGAGACACCAGCTGACGCGGACCATCTCGGCCTGACGGAACTCCTCGAGGTAGAGCTCGCGTGCACGCTCCGACATGATGTCGCCGATGGTGACAGTAGTATACATCTTCTTTGCGTTGGCACGCTTGCGGATGACGTTCACGTCGCTTGCGGCCTCGGCAGTCTTTCCCTGATAGAAGCGTGCCTCGGCGCGCAGCAGATAAGTCTCTGCCAGACGGAAGAGGTACATGTCGCCGTTGGCGCCTTTGCCCGACGCGCCTTGGAACTGGTTGGCACCCATGTTCTGCTCATTGGGAGTATCGAGGATGTAGAGCTGATAGAGCGGTGTGGGATACCAGCTGCGGATGGTGTCGGAGCAGAGGATGTCGCCCTTGTGGACCAGTATCTTTGAGGGGTCGGAAGGATCGGCATAGTCCTCGGTGGCATAGAGCTGATAGTTCTGTCCGTAGCAGTCAGACTTGCGGTTGTTGTATTTGAAGTCTTCCATCTCCATCCAGTTGCCCACCTCGCGGTTGTGGCGCAGGTCCTGCCAGTCATACTCTCCGTTCTCATCCATCCAGATGGTTTTGTTGTAATAGTAAGACGTACGGTTGAGTGCGATGCCACGTCCGGCTACGCGCACCCAGTCGAGCTCTTCATTGTAATCCTTGTTGTTGCGGGCGATGTTCTGTCCGGGGCCGCCCAGTCCGTGCGGGTCGCGGATGATACCGTTGCTCCAGTGGGCGAAGCAGGCACGCATGATGTTATAGGTGGTGAAGTCCTGGTCGTTGCTGTTGGAGATCATCATGATGGTCTCTTTGTTTGACGGGTCGGCGATGTTGGGCGTACGGTGCAGGTCCCATATCACGTTGCGCGTCACCTTCCAAGTCTTCTCGTTGCCTGAAGGCTGCCAGGTGCCGAAAGGCTCGGTCATCAGCTGCAGGCCATGATTGTTGATCAGGTCGGTGGCCATCGCCTCGGCTTTGGCATACTCGCCGACGGCCAGATAGCACTTGATAAGCAAATGCATGCATCCTTCCTGGTTCACCTGTCCCATATAGCCCATCTTGGCCTGTGAGGGCACGTGCTGCACGGCGAACTCCAGGTCGTTGACCAGCATTTTGAAGACAGCCTCTTTGCTCGTAGAGGTATAGTTGCGCTTAGGCACGCTGATCAGTTTTGTGACCAAGGGGATGTCGCCAAACTGCAGAGCCAGGTTATAATAAGCATAGGCGCGATGGAAATAGGCGCGGCCTTTGTAGGCGTTGCGTGTCGCGTCGTCGAGGCCTTTCACCTGGTCGACATACGAGAGGATGGAGTTGGCATACTTGACCATACTGTAGCCCTGGTCCCAGAAGCGCTGCATGTAGTTGCCGTCTCCGCCGCCGGCCATACCCGAGGTCGGTGTCAGTTTGGCGTCGAAGTTGTCTTGAAATCCGCCGCCCATATCGGTCTTGGCATACATGCCGACATCCGACATGAGATAGTTGGTGAAGATACCCACATTGTTCCAGTTGCCGTCGATACGGTAGGTCTTCAATTGCTTGTCGCATTGTGCAAGGGCGGCCTGCAGACCTGCCTCTGTGCTATAGGTGGTAGCCGGTTCGTAGAACGACAGCGGGTCTTGCTCCAGGAATGAGTCGCCACAGCCAACCATCATCGAGGCCATCGCTATTACTGCCACTCCACCCTTAAATATATTTTTGTTGTTCATATCTTTCTTTTTTAAAGTAATCATAACTTCTGATGACTGATTCCTAATCTCTTTAGAGCGTTACGTTCAGACCGAAGTGGAACTGACGGTTGGCAAATCCACCTGTCTCGGGGTCACCGTATTCCCAGCTGTCGATGGTGAACACGTTGTTGATGCCGGCTGTCACGTGCACACGCTGAAGGCCGATCTTGCTGATGAGCTCCACGGGGAGGGTATAGCCGAGCGTGATGTTGTCCAGACGGACGAAGCTGCGGTTGTAGACCTTCTCGATGCCTGTCACGCCAGAGGGACCTACGGCGTTCAGACGACCGTATTTGTTGGTCGGGTTGTCGGGTGTCCAGTACTCCTTCTTATAGGTGTTGCAAGTCTGGGTGAACATCGAACCGGAGTTGTCGCCGTTCAGCCAGTAGCCGGCGCGGCTCTTATGTCCCATGTAGCTATACATCGAGAATGAGAAGGTGAAGTTCTTCAGGAACGTGAAGTCGTTGCGCATGTTCCAGTAGATAGGCGGCTGGGTGGTGCCTTGGTAGGTCCTGTCCTTGTCGTTGTAGACGGGAATCCGTGTGCCGTCGTCGAGGATCTTGTCGTCCTCTGTATAGACATTGACCACTTTCGGGTCGCCGGGTTTCTGATTCACCTTGGCTGCTTCGGCGGCCTCGTCGGCCTGCCATACGCCGTCGGTCTTCCAGTACCAGATCTCGCCGATGGGTTTGCCGATGAACCATCCGTTGCTGGTGTCGTCCATCTCCTTGCCGTCCTCGTCGTACTCATAGTAGAGGTGCTTGATCTTGTTCTTGTTGTAGGAGAAGCCCAGGGTGGTGTTCCACTTGAAGTTCTCTGTGTCGATGTTGCGGGTGTTGAGCGTGATCTCGAAACCGGTGTTGGTCACCTCGCCGAGGTTGGTGGTGATGCTGCTGAATCCGGTGAAGTTGGGCAGGCGCTGGCCCATGATCATATCGTGCGTGCGCTTGTGGTAGATGTCGAGGCTACCAGAGATGCGGCGCTTGAGGAGAGAGAAGTCGAGACCGAAGTTCCATGATGATGTCTTCTCCCACTCCAGGTTCGGGTTGCCCAGACGGCTCACCTGAAGGGCATTGAGCACTTCCTGCGAGGTGGAGCCGTACTTATAGTAAGCATAGAGACCGCCATTGGCCAGGTTGGACAGTGCCAGGTAGGTGTCGCTCAGCGAACGGTTACCGTTAGTACCGTAGCTGACGCGCAGCTTGGCCATGTCGAGCCAGTTCCAGTCTTGTGCGAACTTCTCCTCGGAGAGCACCCAGCTGGCACCCAGCGACCAGAAGTTGGCCCAGGGGTTGTTCTGTCCGAAAGCGGAATAACCGTCGCGGCGCACAGTGGCTGTCAGCATGTAGCGGTCCATGAATCCGTAGAACAGGCGGCCCAGATAAGCGGCTGCGGTATAGTGTGTGTCGTTGGTCTTGAATGAGCTCTGCTCTTTGTTGGCACCCTCGATATAGTGGAATCCCAGCACATCGGTAGGTGTGATATTGCGGGCATGAATCTCATCGTACCAGTAACGGTTCTCCTCAGCCTCCTGGACGAGGGTCACGGTGAAGTGGTGAAGGTCGTTGAACGTGCGGTCCCAAGTCAGCGTGTTGTTCAGGTTCCAGTTGAAGGTCTTCGAGTTGTTGCGGTTAGAGCCGCGGTCGGCAGCCTTGCTGTCGGGCAGCGAGGCCGACATCCAGTAGCGGTCATAGAACCACTGGAAGCGCGGAGCGATATTAAACTGATAGGTGAAGCCGTAGGGCAGTGTCACCTTGGCGTTGAAGATGGTGTTGAGCACTGTATAGCCCTTGTCCAGGTCAAGATACTGCTGCTGGAAATGATAGTTGTAACCGCCATTGGTAGGATTGCCCGTACGGGGATACTGTATCTCATTGCCTTCGGCATCGTAGCGTGAGGCGTAGGGCGACTCGCGCAACTGGTTGTCGTCCCAGTAGTTGCTGCCTAAAGGCACTTTCTGCGAGATGTCGCTGCGGTCCTGGAAATTGGCGTTGGCGCCCACCTCGAGCCAGTCGGTGATCTTGGCGTTCAACTTCATGTTGGCGCGATAGGTGTGGTAGTTGTCACCCTGGATGGCTCCCTCATTGTTCAGATAGCCGAATCCCAGGTAGTAGTTGATGTGGTCGGTGGCACCCGAGATGCTGGCGTTGTAGTCCTGGTTGAAGCCCGTGCGGAAGACGGCGTCCTCCCAGTCGTAGGTCTTGCCAGCCAGGAAATTCTCCATCACGAGAGCGGCGTCGGCGTCGAATCCCATGCGGCGTGCATAGAGACTGAGCATCGACTCGCCGGCTTGTGAGGTTTTCGGACCGTTGCTGGCCCACTGCTCCTGCGAGATGCCATACTGCGAGAGATTGTTGTAGTTGTCGTAGTAGCCCACGGGGATGCCGCTGTCTTTGCCGTAATAGCCCCATGTGCCGTCCTCACGGTAGCCGTAGGTCTGAGCCTTGTACCAGTCTTCGCGGTAGGTCATATACTCGCTGGGGCTGAACACGTCGCGGTAGGCGGCCTTGGCGTTTGCGGCGAGGTTGGTGCTCACGTTGATGATGGGCTTGCCTTCCTTACCTTTCTTTGTGGTGATGATGATGACGCCGCTGGCGGCCTTGGCTCCATAGATGGCAGCCGATGAGGCATCCTTCAGCACGTCAATCTGCTCGATATCGTCGGGGTTGATCTCCGAGAGACTGCCTGCGAACTGCATACCGTCTAAAATAATAAGAGGAGAGTTGTGCGAGCCATCGGTGTAGAGAGAGTTCTGGCCACGCAGCTGTATGCTGGCGTTGGACTGGGCGTCAGAGCTGAAGCCGATCTGCAAGCCCGGCGTACCGCGCAGCAAGTCCTGCACAGTGCCAGGGTTCTGGTCGGCGATCTTCTTGGGGTCGATCTGTACGACAGAACCAGTCAGGTCCTTCTTGCGCATCGTACCGTAACCTACCACCACCACACCTTGCAGGGTCTCTGAGTCTTCCTCTAAGGTGACGCTCACCGTCTGGCCGTTCCTGTAGGGAACCTCCTTGGTGGCGTAGCCGATGTAGGTGATGACGAGGGTGCCCTGTGCGGGGACGTCATTCAGTTCGAAGGCACCGTCAATGTCGGTCACAGCGCCGACGGCGGCAGTTTCTTTCACCTTCACGGTGGCGCCGATGACCGGCTCACCGCTTTTGTCTGTTACCTGGCCTTTCACGACAGCCTTCTGCTGTACTGCCTGAACTGCCGGTCCTGCCATTGTCGGCAAAGGGAATGCCATCATTCCTGCTGCCAACACCATAGCGAAGCATAGCTTCTTGGCTGGAAGAGTTAAATGAGCATAGTTCATTTGATAAGCTTTTTAAGTTAGTTATTTATGGTTGATTGATTGATTTAACTCGGTGTAAACAAAGATGGTATCGACGTGTGCAAAATTAAGTAAACAGGCTATAATCGGCGGCTCCTTATTATGATTTAAGGGGAACAAATCATTATTTTTGCCGTCTGCGGTCCTGCCGGCGGGCACGACAGACGATATTTCGGCCGCTATCGACAGAACCCACCTCAATAGAATTTTGTGGCGTCATGTTGACAGTTCCGATAATTTTTTGTATATTTGCAACATAAAGTGTTAACAATCCATTGGCAGATGATAAGGAGACTGCTGTTGCTTTTTTTCCTAACTGTTCATCAAGTGATGACAGCGCAGCATATACCCCTCAGGATTATCTCGCAGATATCCGTTCCGGGTACAGAGGATGCTCGCTGTCTGATGTTCGACCACTTCGGGCTGATGTGGATAGGGACGGACCAGGGACTTCATTCCTTCGACGGCTATCATTTCAAGCCTTACCGGAGCAATGCCTATTCGCCGGGTATCCTACCCAACAATTATGTCCGTTGCATGACAAAAGACAAGAAAGACGGCATCTGGATAGGGACGCGCGACGGATTGGTGAGATACGACAGGAGGCATGGGCGTTTTAAGACCTACCATCTCTATGGAGAACTGGCCCGTTCGGTCAACGTGCTTTTCACATCGGCCGACGGGACGGTATGGGTAGGGACAGACGCGGGCTTCTCCCGTTATGATGCCGGGAAGAACGATTTTATCCATGTGGAGATGCCAGTCGGCGTCCACTCGTTTGCAGAGGACGCCAAGGGCAACCTGTATATAGGAACCTGGGAGGGCGGTCTGTTCAGGCTACGCGGGAAGAGCGGCAGGATGGTGAGCTACCCCAGACTCAGCGAGCGCAACACCGCCTCGTCGCTGTTGGTCGACAGCAGGGGGCGCCTCTGGGTAGGCACTTGGGAAAACGGTATCGTGTGTCTGGACCATCCTGAGAACGAGCACGACCCGGGTATCCGTCATTTCAACGAGGGGAGGCGCGACTTCCGCACCTTCCACCAGTTGCTCGAGGACCCCGTGAGCCATTCCGTCTGGGGCTGTTGCATAGAAGGACTGACCCGTGTGGGACTCGACAATCCGATGGAGGTGGAAAACTATGCCGACCTTAATTTCTGCTATGACATACAGACCGACGGGAAAGGAAACCTGTGGGCCATCACGCGTAACCAGGGCATCGTGCACCTTAGCACGAAGCCTTCTCCCTTCCGTTTCTGCTATCTCAACCCCGCAGGCAGAGAGTTGCCTGTCAACCGCATCCAGAGTGTCTTCACTTCTGATGGCCGACATTTCTGGCTGGGACTTCAGCCTTATGGCCTGGCCCGCTACGACCGTGAGGCCAACCAGGTGACCTACAACAGCCAGATTCCCGGGTTCGGCGGGATGACGGGCAATGTCGGCATCCATGCCCAGACCATCTTTTCCGTGCTTGACAAAGGCGACGGAGAACTCTGGTTCGGCAGTTCGCAGGGCATCATCTCCTGGAAAGAGGGGCAACAGGCTCGGCTGATGGACTATACCAATACGCCGTATCTCAGAGACGCCAGCGTGAGAGACTTCTTCCGCCAGCGTGACGGCACTGTATGGGTCGGCCAGATGGACGGCATAGCAGTGGTCTCTCCCGACGGAGATGGGCGGCGGCTCAAGATGAGTGAGGCTGGTCGTGATTTCAGCAATTGCGATGTGCGCACCATCAGTGAGGACCATCAGCACCGACTATGGATAGCCACAGAGAATGCCGGTATCCTCCGCGTCAGTGGTGATGTGCGCCAGCCTCAGTCGCTGCGCTTCCACCAATATGCCTCCGCCGCCAACAACTATCCGCTGGACGATGCCCTGGCATGCTATGAGGACGCTGAGCACCGGCTTTGGGCCATCGCCAACAGTGGCGGACTGTTTCTCTATCATTCGGGGAAAGATGCCTTTGAGCCTGTCAACCACCGTTTCCACATCAGTGTGAACAGCATCTATTCTATCGACGGCGACAGCAAGGGATGGCTGTGGCTCTCCACCGACAAGGGACTGCTGCGGCTGAAAGGTGATGAGGCGGGCAATGCTGTGACCTATTACGGTGTGGAGGACGGCCTTGAGACGCCCCATTTCTCTCCCCGCGGCTCTTTCCGCTATGGCAAGGAACTCTTCTACGGCAATGTGAGCGGCTTCTTTTCCTTCGAGCCTTGCCAGATAGAGCGGTATCAGCAGGTGGGGACTGCCCCTCTGGTCGTGTCAGATTTGATGATCGACGACGTGCCTTACGACTGGCTTGACTCCACTTATCAGCAAAAGATTTCCACTTGTCAGCCTTTCTATACGAGAGAGATCACCCTGCCATCGGGAGTCGACAAATTCTCTGTCGGATTCTCTCTCCTTGCCTATCAGAGTCAGCAGCAATGCCGTTACGCCTACTGCCTGGAGAACTATGACCGCGAGTGGCACTATACCGACGCGGACAACCGGAGGGCCACCTATCAAAACCTGCCGGCAGGCACGTATCGTCTGAGGCTGAAGGCGATCGACAGCTATGGACATCTGACAGAGATGCCCTATAGCATAAAGGTGAACGTGCTGCCTCCATGGTATCTCACCTGGTGGGCCTATCTGATCTATGCCGCACTGCTGGCGGGTGCCGTCTATGGGGGAGTATGCTGGTATAAGAACTACCTGAAGACCAAGAACCGCCTGGCCATGGCCGTGGTGTTCACCAATATCACTCATGAACTGCTCACCCCGCTGACCATCATCTCCGCCTCGGTCGATGAGTTGCGGCAGAAAGCGCCGCAGTTCAGTGCCAATTACGGACTGGTGCAAAACAATATCCAGAGGCTCACCCGCCTGCTGCGCCAGATCCTTGAGGTGAGGAAGTCGCAGGCCGGACAGTTGAAACTGTTGGTGGCGCGAGGCGACCTCTCGCGCTTTGTCGCTCAAGAGTGTGAGAACGTCCGTCCGATGGCCGGCTCAAAAAGCGGAGAGTTGATTGTGGAATGCCCTGCCGGGGGCATCGATGCCTGGTTCGACAAAGACAAGGTCGACAAAATCCTCTATAACCTTCTGTCGAATGCCGTGAAATACAACAAGGAAGGCGGGCGCATCACAGTGACGCTGACCGCCGACAGGCAACAGGCGACGCTGAGAGTCAGCGACGAGGGCATCGGCATCTCCAAAGACAAGATGAAGCACCTCTATACCCGTTTCCTCGACGGCGACTACCGGCGGATGAACACCCACGGCACGGGTATCGGCCTTTCGCTGACGCACTCCCTTGTCGTCCTGCACCACGGGAAGATAGAATGCCAGAGCCGCGAGGGTAAGGGCACCACGTTCATCGTCACCCTGCCCATCACGAGGGCGGCGTATGGCGATGACGAGATCGACCTGACGGCAGACAACAAAGCCATTGACAGCCGGCAGACGGACCAGATGGAAGAGCAGCTGCTGATGAGCGCAGACAATGAGCCGGAGAGCGATGACACCGGCGGTGAGAAAGACTACTCGATGCTGATTGTAGAGGACAACTACGAGCTTCTGGAGCTGATGCGCAAACTCTTCGCCCAGCATTATCATGTCTATACCGCACGCAACGGCAAGCAGGCCCTCAACACGATTCACAAGCGCGACCTCGACATCGTCATCACCGATGTCATGATGCCTGTCATGGACGGCATCGAACTGACGCGTATGATCAAGGAGTCGGACGACTATGCGCAGTTGCCTGTGGTCATGCTGACGGCGAAGACCACAGACGAGGACAAGAATGTGGGGTATGAGACGGGGGCTGATGCCTATATCACGAAACCTTTCAGGATGGGAGACCTGCAGTTGCGTGTGGAAAGCATCATCCGCAACAGGGAGCGCATCCGCAAGAAGTTCAGCAGCCAGACCGACTTCAAGGTCGAGGAGCAGCATTATTCGTCACCCGACGAGATATTTATCCAGAAGGCCATCGACTGTGTGAAACGGCATCTTGACGATACGGAATTCGACCGTGAGCAGTTCGCTTCCGACATGTGCGTCTCTTCATCGACCTTGTATAATAAATTGCGGGCACTCACAGGGCAGTCTGTGACGGGGTTCATCAACAGTATCCGCCTGAAGGAGGCATGCCGCATCATGCGCCAGCAGCCAGACATCAAGATGACTGAGCTCTCCATGGAAGTGGGGTTCAACACACCGAAATATTTCACCAAACTCTTCAAGAAAGAGTTTGGCATGTTGCCCAGTGAGTTTATCAACGGTTCAAGGGAATAGGCGGCACGGCCCGGCTCAGTCCTCTTGTGCGGCGGCCTCTTCTTTGTGCTCTTTCGGCGTGGCTTTCTTCTTGGGGGCGGCGAAGGCGTCGGCCGGGTCCTGGTTCAGGTACCTGAGGCAGTTTCTGCAGAATCCTTTTTTGCTGTATGCGTTGAACACGCTGCTCGCGATGAGGATGTCGGTGATGCCGTTGTCGCGCACGTAGTCCTTCATGTTGAGGTGGAAATAGCGGTTGTCCACCACATGCACCTCCTCGAAGGAGTAGAAGAAATAGCCGGGGAGCGTATTGCCGAAACTGTCTTTGATAATCATCAGGCGGCGGCCGTTGGGCGTCGTCGTCATCACCTTCGTGAGCCGCTGGTCGCCGCCCATGAAGGTGTTGTAGGCGCCGCTGCTGCCGTTGCGGTGCTTGTAGAAGTAAGGTCCGCTGTTTTGGAAGAGGATACGGGTGATCTGGTATTTGTCATTGGTTTCGTAGGCCGTGTAGCGCGTCACGTAGTCCACGTCGCGCGGCACATAGTAGACGAAGTCCTCGGGAGCCTCCTTGACGGAGATGTCTTTCGAGTAGCCGTACATCGACCCCACGAAGCCATGCACCACATTCTCGTCGTAGCTGGTGAGGTCCTCAAACGGCACGTCGGCTATCCGCGCAAACTCGTTGGCGGCATAGAAGCCGCCTAATGGCGACCAGTGATGGTCGGTGCGCAGGTAGATGTCCTCGCCGGCATGGCGTCCGAGGGCGTTGTAGACGTTCACCGGCTTCACCTTCGGTGAGAGATGCTCGTGGATGTTGCGGATGGTGGCCACCTGCGGTTTCGAGCGCCCTTTCATCTTCTCGGGGATATAGAACTCCGTGGCGTTGGGAATGACCATACAGTAGACCTGTGCCTGGCCGTCGAAGACGTCGGCATATTCATTCACCATCTTGGCAAACTCCTCGCCGCCGCCCGTGCCGCCATAGGCCATCAGGGCGCGCACGTTGTCGCCGCGCCCCACGATGATGATGCCGGCATGGGCCACCTTGGCGTTCTCGTCGGCGGCATCGGCATCCGCGCGGTGGTATTCCTCGAGCGGGTCGCCCACGATGGCGGGTGTGGGCGCCTCTCCCGCCTCCTCCATCTCCTCCTCGGCGGCATGGAAGGTCACGCTCTCGTCGTTGAGCGCGAGGCGCGTGCGCTGCTTGACGCGCATGCTGAGCGTCATCAGGCGGTCGCGGTAGGGCTCGCTGTCGCTGAACCATGCCGACACGTCGCGGGTGAACTCGCCGCTGGCCAGCCGCTCAAGGGTGAATTTCGGGAAGCGTGCCAGGTCGCGCTTCTCCAGTTCGGAGAAGCTGCTCCTCGGGAAGAAGGTGAGCACGGCGGTCATGGCCGTGAAGACGGTGGCTGTGAGTGCCACATAGAGTCTCGGATACTGCACGTGAAGGGGTGTTTTGGGTGGTGGCTATCGGTCGAGCATCCGCTGGATGGCCTGTCCGTTCTTGGTGGAGTAGGCCAGCGAGATGCAGTGTGCGAAGAGCAGGTCGGTGATGCCGTTGTCTCTGATGTATCTGACGACATTGCCGGGGAAATAGCGGAAGTCGAGGATGTGGATTTCCTCAAACGAGTAGAAGAGGTAGCCGGGGATGGCGTTGCCGTAGCTGTCCTTGATGATCATCAGTCGCCGTCCGTTGCGGGTCGACGTCACCACCTTCGTGGTGTTGGCGTCGCCGCCGATGAAGGTGCTGTAGGCTCCTCCGCTCCCGTCTTTGAACTCGCGGAAGAAGGGCACCTCTTTTGACGGGTTCTAACCTGCCGTCTGCCGGTTTTTGCCCAACTGGTAGGTGATGGCGGTGGTGTAGTAGTCGACGTCGCGCGGCACATAGTAGACGAAGTCCTCGGGGGCGCGCCCCACGGCCGGGTCTTTGGTGTAGACCCTGTACATCGTGCCGAGGAAGTCGTGCACCGTGCGCGGCTCATACCATGAGAGGTCGCGGAAGGGCACGCCGGCCGCCTTGGCGAAGGCCTCAGCCGCATAATAGGCGCCCAGGGGTGCCCAGTGGTGGTCGGTGCGCAGGTAGATGGGTTCGCGGGCGTGCCATCCCAGTGGTGTGTACACATCGATAGGTGTCACTCCCTCCAGCCGTCCGTACATGCCGTCGATGGCGGCTTTCTGGTCGTAGGTGAGGTGGCGTGCCGCGTCGGGGGTGTAGTATTGCGACGAGATGGGCACCACCATGCTGTAGATGCGCACATCGTCGCCCAGCCGGCGGCGGTATTCGTTGACGGCGTCGGAATAGGCCGTGCCTCCCGACGCGTTTCCCGTGAAGGTACTCACCACCCTGATGTCAGGTCCTGAGCCGATGATGAGGATGCCGGCCTTGGGCTGGCGGTAACTGGCGTCGGGGTTGATGCGGTTCTGGTAGACGCCGTCGATGAAGGTGGCGGTGTCGGCTGCCGTGGTGTCTTCCACGGCATAGAGGTTGTCGTCTTGGGCGGGAGCCGTGGCCGCGGTCATGGTGATAGCGGCGCAGGCGAGCAGTATTTTCTTATAGTTCATTGTCGTTTTTTCCTTTTTTTGATGAGTGTCTGCTGTCAGAAGCGGGTGTAGATGAAGGCGTTGTTGGTGGCACCCACGAGCAGGGCGGTGCAGAGCACGAGCACGGCCACCGAGACGGCAAACCGCAGCACGAGAGCCAGCGGACGTCCCACTGAGGGAACGCTCTTGGCCAGACGGTCGAGGCCGCCGTCGATGATGCCTCGCAAGGGCATGCAGAGGAGCACGGCAGCCACCCACAGCCAGAAGTGGTCGAGCAGGGCAGCCTCCGACACACCGTCCCACACCAGGTGTGTGCCTCCGCACAGGGCAAAGAAGAAGTCTTTCAGCCGTGTGAAGTCATCGAAATAGAAGATGCCGAAGCCCAGCGTCACCAGCAGCATGGTGTAGAAGTGGAGGAGTGCGCCAGGGATGCGGTCTTTCCTCGGCAGCAGCGTGTGCTTCTCTCCGTAGACGATGACGCCGTAGAAGAGACCCCAGATGATGAAGTTCCAGCTGGCGCCGTGCCACATGCCGGTGAGAAACCACACCACGAGGATGTTGAGGGGCTGGTGGCGGCGGTTGCCGCCCATGGGGATATAGACATAGTCGCGGAAGAAGCTGCCCAGCGACATGTGCCATCGCCTCCAGAACTCGGTGATGGTCTTGCTGCAGTAAGGATGGTCGAAGTTCTCGTTGAAGCGGAAGCCGAGGCACCGGCCCAGGCCGATGGCCATGTCGGAGTAGCCCGAGAAGTCGAAATAAATCTGCAGGGTGAAGGCGATGACGCCTATCCATGCTCCTGACATGGAGAGGCTTTCGAGTTTTCCGTCGAGGAACTGGTGCGACACCTCATAGAGTTGGTTGGCGAAAATGACTTTCTTGGCCAGGCCCCGGAGGAACCTGTACATGCCCTCGGCCACGTCGTTGGCTCTCACCTCGCGGGCGGTGATGCCCTCTGCCACGGTGCTGTATCTGACGATGGGGCCTGCGATGAGTTGCGGGAACATCGAGATATAGAGCAGCAGGTCGACGAAGCGCCGTTGCGCAGGCGACTCCCTGCGGTAGACATCCACCAGGTAGGAGATGGACTGGAAGATATAGAAGCTGATGCCGATGGGCAGGGCGATGCGGGGCGATGACAGGTGTGCGCCGAGGGCATTGCACTGGTCGACGATGAAGTTGGCATACTTGAAGACGCCGAGGATGGCGATGTCGGCGGCGACACCGAAGATGAGGGCTGCGCGCCGGAACCGCCTCTGTCTGTCGATGATGCGCCCGATGAAGAAGTTGACCACCACGCTGCCGAGCATGAGGAAGACATAGACGGGCTCGCCCCAGGCATAGAAGAGGAGGGAGAAGACGACGAGCACCATGTTGCGCGTGGCGCAGCTGACCATGCGGTCGTGGGGCGCGCCTTTCTTGTCCGACCTGTTGGCCCAGAGATAGCAGAGGGCGAAAGCCGGGAGGAAGACGAAAAGGAAAAACAAGTCGGAGAAAACCATGCTGTTTCTTTTTCTGTGGGTTGGGGTCTGTGGGTGGAGTCTAAGGGCGGGAGATGTCGATGAGTTGGGCGATGCGGCGGGCCAGGTAGAGGCCGTT
>ODAI010306384.1_pt1 | contig 22528 bp, 22 predicted proteins | sample 1539321 | NCBI WGS metagenome assembly ODAI01 (sample SAMN02144231, study PRJEB22623) | gut metagenome | biome: sheep rumen | host: Ovis aries | place: New Zealand | reverse complement strand
GGCGCATCTCTCGCACTGTGTGCCTGTTTTAACAATTCGGAAAATCTGTTTAATTGAAAAAGAATTTCTCTTTCGATTTTCTGAGTAATTTTCAGCCTTGCGACGCAATGATTTCCATATGACTTCTTTTGCAGCTCGGTCATTTCGAGACTTTTGTTTGAATTCGAGCTTTTCTCTAATATAGAATTTATCCGCGCGATTGCATACTGAACATAGGCTCCTGTCTTTCCTTCAGATTTCGTGAAATTTTCGGTATCAAAAATGTAATTCGACGTGCGCAAATTTTTTAAATCTTGAAATTTTAGAGCCCCAATAGCGATTTTATGAGCCTGATCTTCGGTTTCCTCGTTGACTTCGGACAAATCCTCTCTCGCTTTATTTTCGGAAAACTCAATCAGATCTTTCAAATTCATTACATTTCCTTCACGGGTTTTGAAGGGTTTTCCGTCTTTGCCGTTAACTGTTCCAAATGCAATATGTTCAAGCGAAGTGTCTTCATTTACGTATTTTGCACGTCTCACTACAGAGAACACCTGCTGGAAATGTTCCTTTTGACGCGCATCAACGACATACAAAATTGCATCAGGATTGTAATTTTTCATCCTTTGGACAATGGTTGCAATATCTGTTATTGCATAGGTATATGCTCCGTCAGATTTTCTCAGAATTAACGGGGCTCTTTCCTTTTTCGGGTCACAATCCGCCGATGTCAGAGCAGTCTTGCCTTGTTTCGAGTCACAATAATCCATCGGTACAATTACTGCGCCGTTGGAATGCACTGCTATCTTCCTTTCGAGCAAATCATCGACGATTCTGGGGAGCATTTCGTTTGTATCGCTTTCTCCGAGCCATAAATCAAAAGAAACGCCAAGTTTATCATAATTTTCCTTGACCGCTTCAACGGATTTGTCCCGCAGTATTTTCCACAACTTCTTATATAATTTATTTCCGTTCTGAAGCTCAAAGGTCGCAACCCTGGCTGCCTCTTTAAATTCATCGTCGGATTTAAAATTTGCGCTTGCTCTTTTATAAAGGGCAGAAATTTCAGAGATTGTCATATCGAAATTTTCAAAACCAGTATCGAATAAACTTGGATCTTCTTGCTTTAGTTGGGTAATCAGCATGCCGATGGGAGTTCCCCAGTCTCCAAAATGAACATCTCCAATCACCTCATTTCCGCTAAACCTTAGGATGCGTTTCAGACTTTCTCCGATAATTGCCGAACGCAAGTGACCGACATGCATTTCTTTTGCAATATTCGGTCCGCCGTAATCCAGCACAATTTTTCTTTTGAATTTTTTGGGAGAGGTATCGATTTCTAGCAGTTTCTCATTGGAAAAAATGACGTTAATAAATCCGGGACCGTCGACGGTAACCTTCAAAAATGACGAATCTTTTTCGAGAAAATCCTTGATTTTAGTTGCGATTTCCAGCGGAGATTTTTTCAGAATTCTCGCAAGAGGCATAGCGATATTCGATTGATAATCGGAAAGATCGGGACGATTTGAAATCGAAACCATGGTGTTGGACACATCATAATTCAATTGCTTCAGAGCGCTCGCGATCGCTGAATCCAAGTAATCTTTCAAACTCATTTTAATCTCCGTTTATTCCATAATTTCAGAAAATACTACCGTCGCATTATATACAAACGGTTGCAGTCCGACAATCATCATAATATTATTTCGATCGGTAAGGTTTGAGGAGAGGCATGCATAGAAAAGATTTGATGGAAAAATTGGAAAAGTATCAGGCGTTTTGTGACTCGGAAGAAAATGATCGAAAGGCCACTTTGGATTTCGTGAAATCAAACAGTGATTGTTTTGAAAGATCAAACCTATCGGGACACATTACGGGCTCCTGCTGGTTGGAGAACTATAACGGCGAAAAATTTCTTATGACCGAACACAAAAAGCTGAAGAAGTGGTTACCATTGGGGGGACATGCTGACGGGGACAGCAATATAATTCGCGTAGCTATGAAAGAAGCTCACGAAGAGTCGGGATTGAAGAATATTGAGTTAGTGTCAACGGATATCTTTGATCTGTCCGTTCACATGATTCCCGAGTACAAAGGGATACCGGCACACTATCACTACGACATTCGGTTTCTGCTAAGGGCGTCGAAACAGGGAGAGCAGGTACAGATGTCCGACGAATCTACAGACCTTGCCTGGTTTTCCGATATTCCCCAATATGAATCGAAAAAGGATAGCGAAGTTTTGATTCGTATGTTAAACAAATGGCGAAATTTTCATGAAGCGCAGAAGCTTTCTGCCTAATTATTTTTAGAGAAAATGCTACGATTTGCTTGACAATAGAGATTGGATGTAGTAATAGCTATACTCGAAAGGGAGTTTATTTATGAAAGTCGTAAATTCATTAAAAACGATTAAAGCCAGACATAAGAATTGTCGTATGATCAGGCGTAAGGGGCGTATATACGTGATTAATAAGACAAATCCTCGTTTTAAGGCGAGACAGGGTTAATTTTTTGGTTTTTTTTCATTTAACAATAATAGGTAAAATTTAATGTCGGAAGAGTTAGTTGCTCAAGAAAAAGGCTTTGCGGAGCTTTTTGAGGAGTCCTGCGAGAAGTCTCTGTGGGAAAATAAAGTAGTAAAAGGAAAAATAGTCGCGGTTGATAGTAATTTCGTGACCATTGATGTAGGATTGAAGTCTGAGGGCAGAATTGCTGTGTCTGAATTCAATTACAACGGGAACACTGAGCTGAAAGCAGGTGATGAGATCGACGTCTTTATTGATCGCTATGAAGACAAAAGCGGAAGTATCGTGTTGAGTCGGGAGAAAGCTTTGCGCGAAGCGGCTTGGGACGATCTTGAAAAGTCATTTAAAGAAGGGGCAAACGTAATGGGAACCATGTTCAACCGCGTTAAGGGTGGATTCATGGTGAATTTGGGCGGAGTTACCGCTTTCCTTCCGGGAAGTCAGGTTGATGTACGTCCTGTGAAAGATATCAGTCCGTTGATGGGAGTTGAACAGCCATTTTTGATTCTGAAAATGGATAAACAACGTGAAAATATAGTGGTTTCCCGCAAAGGTGTTCTTGAGGGAGCAAACGCTGAGGAGAGAGCAAAGGTAATCGAAAAGCTGGAAGAAGGACAGATTCTTGACGGTGTTGTTAAAAATATCACCAGCTATGGAGCCTTCGTTGATATAGGCGGAGTGGACGGGTTATTACACAATACCGATATTTCCTGGAAAAGGATTAATCATCCTTCCGAAGTTTTGGTTCCGGGACAAGAGGTTAAAGTAAAGGTTATTAAGTTCAATAAAGAAACCAAGAGAATTTCTCTTGGAATGAAGCAGTTGGTTGCGGATCCATGGGAAGGAGTCGATGTTGAATTCGTCGTCGGATCACGAGTTAAAGGAAAAGTCACCAATGTTACAGACTATGGAATTTTCGTTGAGGTAAAAGAGGGCGTCGAAGGATTGGTCTATGTCTCCGAGATTAGTTGGAAGAAAAACATTGCTCCATCTAAAGTTGCGACCGCTGGCGAAGAAATTGATGTCATGGTTCTCGACGTTGATGTTGCCAAAAGACGTATGGGACTCGGAATCAAACAATTGCAAGATAATCCATGGACTAAACTTGCGGATGAGTTCCCTGTCGGAAAAGTATTTGATAGCGTCATTTCCAATGTTGCGGAATTCGGTTTGTTTGTAAAAGTTGCGGACGACATCGATGGTATGGTTCATATTAACGACATCTCTTGGGAGAGAATCAAAGATGAGGACTTTGCGAAGTTTAAGAAGGGCGATACCGTTACCGTGAAGGTTCTCGAGGTGGATTCTGAAAAAGAAAGAATTTCTCTCGGAATGAAGCAATTAACGGAGAATCCTTATGGTGACTCTGACATCGAGGTAAGAAAAGGTGTTGTTGTAACTTGCGTTGTGACCGAAGTCAAAGAAGATGGTCTTGAGGTTACCTTACCAAATGGTGTACACGGATTTATTAAAAAGGCAGATCTTGCTAAAGACCGTCAGGATCGAAAAACTGACCGCTTCGCAGTAGGTGAAAAAGTCGATGCGAAGATAACTTCAATTGATAAAACGGGAAGAAAAGTTGGATTATCCATTAAAGCTCTCGAAATTGAAGAGGAAAAGCAAGTTATGGCAGAGTTTGGATCTTCTGATAGCGGAGCAAGTCTTGGAGATATCCTTGGTCTGGCTATTAACAAAAAATCGGAAGAGTAATTCTTATTTACAAATTCTATTATAAATCTTCAACCTCGCTTCGGCGGGGTTTTTTTCATCTAAAACATAGTGACCTTTTTCGAAATTAATCTGTTCTTAATAATTTTTTGATACCATCGTCCTGATTGAGGAGTGTGAATGTGAAAAAAGGTTGTGCGATTGTTGCGATTTTGTCAATTATCTTGTACGCAATGGCCGAAAAAAAAGTAAACCCTGATATTCAGACTACTTTCAACGAACAATATAAAAATTTTAATGATGCATTTTTACGACAATTTAAGGACAAAACTTCTGTATGGCTTGTTCTAGGAAATCGTGGAACACCTAATTATTATAGAGAAAGATTTTCTAAAAATTGGATTTTTTGGGATTACCATTCATCCTCCGACAACATTGGTATATCCGGAGATTTTTTGGATCCGAAAAATTGGAAACAAGTCTCGGAATTACTCCCTAAAAAAGTAAATTATATAGCAGCAGACTTTAACGATTTGGTAAGTCATCCGAAAAGAAATAACATAATCAAAGCGGCCAAAGAATTACTTAATTCAGACGGAACGTTTTGTATAGAAGATGTCTATGATAATCGAAAAAAACAATTTCAGCATTTTACAGATGAAGATTTCGGACAATTATCTAAAGATTTTGAAATAAAATATGCATATTGGGATGGCTATATTTCTTCCCTTCCCTATACCTGTGATCAAAGCGCAAATAAAAAGTCTGATATGTTCAAGGGACTTGAAATGATGATTCTGCGTTTGGCATCAGCCAATGCCAAAGAAAAAAAGCAAATGCTGCCATGTATTACGTCTGATCTCTATTTCCGATCTTTCATAATTGAACAAGATTTAGTTCAGGAATTAATAAAAGATATTGTGAATTCAACTAAGTTGAAACATCTAATACGAACCTATGAAGACGATATTGAAAAAGAGAAAGAACTAGAAGGAATTATTGAAAAAGAAAAAAAGGAAACAGAAGCACTCAAGAAAGATATTGATAACTTTACAAAGATGGTAGGTGTCACAGGTAATATAAAAAAAGGATTTGAAACTCTCTCAAAAAATATTAATGCCTTTTACAAAGGTGCTAATTATCTAACGACTGCTCGACAAAAAATGGCAAAGTTCGTCAGTAAAAATGGGGATGATTCTAAGGATCTGCAAGAAAAACTGGAAGAAAAAAAGAATCAGTTAATAACTCGTGAGAGGAGTCTTGTTACATTACAAAATCAACTTAATATGGTGAAGACCGATATCAAAAACGACATAGATAAAATTTTAAAATACAATGATGAAATCTTTTTTTACTTTGAAAGAGATAAATATCTCAGGCCTTATTTATCGTATAAAAAGGAAAAATTAGAGGAAATTATTGCCGACAGTAAAGACTCAGAGGAAGAATTTTGGAGTGAATACGATAGTTTTTGGAATTCGATTTCAGTAACTGAAATTTTAGCAACAGAACTAGAAAAGAGCTGGTCTCCTGATGTCATAATACAAAACACGACTTCTCTTGAAAAAATTAGATCAGATACTGAGAAAAAAATATCGGATACAAGCCGAATAATAATACTATTCATCAAAAAATAGTCAGCTCTCATCACCAAAGAAGCTTTCACATACAAAAACCGACATCGCATCAAACACAAAAGACCAACAAGTCGCCCGGTAGCACCCTTTGTTTTTACTCAGTACCTCTCCCTAACCTTCGTTTGGAGAACGGTCCTTGATGAAATAAGACAACACTATTCCAAATCCCAGGAACGCCAACACTGAAGACAAGCCCCATCTGAAATCACCGATTGTGTAAACAGGTAATCCATTTTTGGCAATGCCATTCCAGAAATATTTTACGATAAACCCTATAGTAGGCATCAAAACAATTCCACTGACCATGCTCATCATATTTATGAATCCCGTCACAGTTGCCCCTATGGATTTCGGGAAAAGAGCGAGACCTAAAGGATAGGCGAGCATAGATCCACAAGAAAATCCAGTTACAAAGAACAGAACAAACAATGCGAAAGTATTAACATAATCACTCAAATATACAATGACAAAAAGAGATAAAAACGCCCCTATCACTCCAATAATCATCGGTTTTTTGAAACTCCCACAAACTGTTGCCGCATAAGCGAAAGCCGGAGAACCGATCACTACCCCCAGATATAACATATTATTTGCCAGAGCAGACATTTCAGGGGTTAATCCATAAGCAACTTTAATGAACATCACTCCCCACAAATCTCCCAAGGCACTTAGGGGAGCATAAACCGCCATTGTCATTAGTCCGAGAACCCATGCTTGTCTTGAGCAAAGAACAAGTTTCAGAGACTCCACCAAACTTAATTCAGTACTCGAATCAGAAGGTTTCGAAACCGGTTTCTCACCAGAATCTTCAACCTTTTTATCCTTAACAAGAAACCAAATCAGTAGCGCCAAACCCACTCCTACAAGACAGTAAACCTTTATGACATCGATCCAATTGTAAGACCTAACAATGTATGCAACTCCCGGACCTCCAAGAACAGGTCCCAAGCATCCGACAGACATAGTCAGAGAAGTCATAATTGCAACTCTACCTGCGTGAAACCACTGAGTAATCGCTTTCACCGCCAGCACGAAAGCAAAGGCTGAACCGAATCCGATCAACATCTCTCCAAACCCAGCCACATAGCTATTGGAGGTAAGTACCAGAATGAACAACCCCAACGAACAAATTAGAGTAGCCAATGTCGCCACCCATTTTGTGCTGTATTTGTCAACTATAATTCCCGCAGGAATCTGCATTAAAGTGTAGATCCAGTAATAACAACTACCTAATAAACCTATACCAGCCGTATCAATGTTGAAGTACTGCATAAATTCATTTGTCAACACTGTAATAAACGACGAACGCGCAATAAATTGGTAAAAATAAAACGCAGCAAGTGCCAACCATATCATAAAGGCCAAACAAGTACTCTTTTTTACAGTATCAGTAGTGTTATTCACGAAAAATTGCCCTCCACTCTGTCTCGCTGAACTTTATCACATTTAAGTAAAAAATCAAGAATTTTTAAAAAAGCTTTACCTTTAGTTAAGAAATTTATGTGAGAAATTAGAGTAACAGGAGGATGTAATGAAATTTTTAGTGGTTTTTGTTTCATTGTTCAGTTTTTCAGAAATTTTTGCGGATACAGCTGTAATGTCGACAGTTATGGGATTGTCGGCAGCAGATTCCCTAGATAATATCACCAGTCGAAAGAAAAAAGGTTGGATTTCTTCATTTTTTTCCGATAACGACTTCGAGTTGGAACAAGTTATGGTTATCACAAAACCCGATATGAACAACCACGGAGCAATGAAGGCCCATCTCGTTATCGTATACGATAAGGAACTTATGCGAGAATTGAGTGTAATGACAGCTTATCGTTACTTTGAAATGGTCGACCAGCTTATAAAAGACTACCCTGATAAAATGAAAATATATTCCTGGGATTTAATTGCCGAAGATCGAATCAGGAGATGGCAAAAAATTGATACACTGAAAGGAACCATGAGTCCACTCGGGGGATTTATATTTGCGAATTATCATGGCAGCGTAGGCGCTCATCGTGCGAGAATTCCTAATTATGAAAAGGTAAAAATTACCTTTGGTCGTTCCGATTTTTCAATTGATTACGAAGACAAAGAATTGGACGACGGAGAAATCAACGATGTTACTGAGCATAAAGAGTATGATAACGATAGTGGCTGGGTTTAAATAATTTTTTAACCATATTGAGAATTCGTGTTTTTTTTTGTATTCTCAAACTCGCGCGCGGTCGTAGCTCAGGTGGATAGAGCACAGGATTCCTAATCCTGGTGTCGTGAGTTCGAATCTCGCCGACCGCACCATTTGTCTTTTGTTAACAAGTATCCGATATGATAGTTTTGTTGTAATTGGCGGGAATATGTTAGGAATCAGCAGAAATAGTGCGTATTATCTCAACGCATTCAAAAAGTTAGATAAGGGTCGAGACAGTTGGAATTGGGCCGCATTTTGCTTTCAAGGTATGTGGATGTTCTATCGAAAAATGTACCTCTACGGATTTCTGTCTTTGGTGATTGATTTCATGGTGTTTTTTTCGATTGTATCATCGCGGACGGTAATATCGATGTTCGGGTTAAGTTTCGTTTGTAATTTGATTTACAAAGGGCTCTATGGATATTTTGGGAATAGAATTTATTATAGCGTCGTTAAAGAGAGAATCGCCGGCGGATATCATCTAATGGATCAATATAAATCAACATCAAAATCTTTAACGATTTTGTCTATATTTGTTCCTTCGATTTACTTTTACTATCTTGCGGATGTCCTAGCAAACGAAAAGTATTTCAGCTCAAGACCTCGCAGAGATACTTCTGTCAATAAAGAAAATATTCTGAGATATCTTGCTCAAGACAAACAAAATCATGTGCAAGGAAAAATCGCAATAATAGTCAGTGTTATTCTCTATTTTATGTCATCTCACTATATGGTTAGTTTTTTCGAGTACAAATTCAAAAATCGTATTTCTGCCGTTAATAAACAGTTTTCAATGGAACTTAATGAGCATATCTCGGTATTGGATTAAAACTTAGACCGGCGCAATTATTTCTATAAAAGCCTCTTGGAAGCTTTCTTCTCTATCGAAAAACCTGTTATTGAGTTTTTTTATCGAGAGTTACTTTTAAGGATTATCCATTTGCTGATTCTTTTATAGACAATCGCTTATCAAAAGCACACAAAAAGTTAACGAATAGTTAATTCAACGTTTTTTAACTTTTTTATGCTATTTCACCAACGGGTGGGTGTGTGGGGCTTTGCGAAATAAAAAATTAACAAATTGTTAACTTTCTCTTTTGATAGGAGAATCGCTATATGAATGAATTTCGCTGCAAATTGAATTTTCTACATGAAATGTCTGCATTATATTTTTAAGATCTTCGAACAAATATAATTCCGTTCCCGTAAAAAAAGTTTGGATATTCAGGACTGATAATTCATCAATTAGGGCTTTTCGGCGCATTTTATCCAAATGCATCATTAAATCATCCAACAGCAAAACAGGAACTCCGCGCCTCGACTGCTGATAAATTCTCGCTACTGCCAGAACCAGCGAGATCAGAAAAGCTTTTTGTTCACCTGTAGAACAATTTTCGGCCTCTAAGTGATTTTTCCTATGATGAGCTAACCATGAACTTCTATGAACGGAAATCCTTGTCGATTGCTTTTCGGTATCCTCATTTCTGAAATTTTTCAAAAGGTCGGATATTTCAAGGACTGCATTTTCGTCGCTATTTATTGATGTAAGACTTTCGATTTTTCCTTCGATACTTACTTGTGGTTTCAAAAAATTCGAATCGCAATTCGCAAAAACATCATTTAGCTGATTAACGAATTCAAAACGAGACCTTGCTATATAAACACTTTCCTCTGCAATTTTGTTTTCCAGAATATCTAGCCAGGACTCATCCCTTCTATAAGATAAAACGCTTAACCTTTCTCTCTGTAAATTTTGGATTTTTTTCAGACGATTTTTATATTTCCTATCATAACCGCTAACCAAATGATCAAAAAAATTACGTCGATCTGTTTTAGATCCTATAAAAATCGTATCCATGCTGGGAGTAATCCATAACAACCACACAAATTCTTCTAACGCAGATAGTGAGGAAGTCACCTCGCCATCAACTTTTCCAAATCTTCTGCTATTTAAGAGACCTGTCTCCAAAAAAGTTTTATATCCCCCCTCATTTTTGAACATCAGCTCTAAATTCCAACCTTCGGATTTCGCGTTAAAATTGGTAAAATCGGATATCGACGCTCTTCTTAGTCCTCGATCGGAAGAAAACAGGGAAATCGCCTCTAGTATATTTGTCTTTCCAGCTCCATTTTTTCCGTAGAAAACAACAAACCTCGACGAAAAATTCAACGTCAAAGCCTGATATGATCTAAAATTCCGACATCCTAATTTCAGAATCGTAGGCTGCAAAATTTACCCTTAGATTCTCATTGGCATAACTACGTACAACGACTCGGGCTCAGACTCGTCAACAATCAAAATCGGCGCCAACGATTCTTTTACGTAAATCTTCAACTGTTCCCCTTGCAAAGCTTGGGCCACATCCAACAAATAACCCGAATTGAAGCCGGCAACCCAGTCATCTCCATCATACGTAATATCAACCTCATCCTTTCCACTTCCAACTCGACTATTTGCAACATAACAGGAGAGGCTGTTCTTGTTAGCTTCCAACTTTATCGCCCTACCCTTATCATCGGAAATAACAGCAACACGATCCACAACTTCCACAAAATCCGATCTCTTCACCGTGAAGAAATTAACATCCATGGAAGGAATCACTCTCTTATAGTCCGGGAAATTTCCATCCACGAGCTTAGCCATAAATAAAACGTTCCCCAACTCAAACTGAACCTGATTTGCAGTGAAAGTAACTATCACTTCCCCTTCGGTAACATCCAAAAGCTTCTTGATTTCCAAAACAGTCTTTCTTGAGATAATCACCCCCTGAATACTTTCCTTTGCTTTTAAAGGAATCGCGGAAACCGAAAGTCTATGTCCGTCGGTCGAAGCAGCCTTCAGCATATCGTCTTCTTTGTGCAGGAAAATCCCATTTAAGTTATGTCTGTTTTCTTCAGGAGAAATCGAAAATTTCGTCCTGGTAATCAATTTATTCAAATCCGAGGTTTTCAGAGTAAAATGGCAGCTGTTTTCAAGAACGGAAACCTGAGGAAAGTCTTTGGCATTCAATGTGGACAACTCAAACTTAGATCTTCCGGCAACAACCTGCAACTTTTCTCCCTTATCAATAAGGGAAAATTCTACTGAAATTTTATCCGGTATTTTTCGCAAAACATCACACAAAGTTCCCGCTGGAACTGCAACAGTTCCGTAAGTATCAGCTTGAGCCGGCACCTTTTCAATTATGGAATGATCCAGATCTGTCGCCTTTATCGTCAGACCATTGGCATTGAAGTCCAGCAGCACATGAGACAAGATAGGGACAACCGACTTCTTGTCAGCTATGCTCACCGTTCTCATTATCGCAGGCAAAATATCCTTCTTTTCTACTTTCGCTCTCATCTCTCGACTCCACTACATATCCCTTCGCTATATGTTCCTTGTTATGGCCAATCTTATTCCTACACTCTGAGGTTTGGCATCATATTTCCACGAGGCATTTCTGGACATGTGTCGACCAGAATCCTCCGAGGTGATAGAATACTTAACATCTAAACGAACATTCCAATCATAATTAATCTTATGTTCAAGCCCTACTCCGACCACAGGATAGTACGATCCAAACGTTCCCTCAACAGCTTTTCCGTCTGATCTTTTCTCAACTACTTTTCCCAAAGTGCGAGAAAAACCGACGATCGCGTAAATCATATTTCCCTGCTTCGGAAACAAATATCCAAAACGAACATTCATATTCAGTCCAAACTGAGAATGAAATTTCAATCCCAAGGCATCGCTATCTTTTTCGTAGTGAACTCCTTTCCCATACCTATTCATCAACTCCATTTCGAGACCGATGTAATAATCTTTGTAAAAAGAAGTCCCAAATCCTCCGAGTAAAGCCAAATCCATCTGCGTTTTCGACACACTCGTCCGCTGAACCGTCCCTGTATTTTCGTTCTGAGCCGACAACTTATGCTTTACAAAAGTCGGACCAACACTCACTCCCCAGTAGGCACCTGTTACATACTTGTACGGCTCATCTAACTCCATAAAGTCACTACTATCTGAAACTTCAGCCAGAACAAATCCGTTAAACAACAGCAAACCTAATACAGATTTTTTCATAAATCACCCAAAACCAATCGCCTTCGTATTATAAAAATAAAACAACCCAATATTCAACAGTGTAATTTCAAGAATTCGACAATATTTCGTGAGCTTCTTCGTCTTTTAACCAAATTGATTTACTCATTAACTGATCCATTTGAATTTTTCCGAGATCATCTGAAAAAGGAATGCTCGAACTTATGTATTGTGACTCGAGATATTCTATTCCAATGTATTCAATTTTATTTTCATCACAAAATTCTCCGATATCCGAAAGATTTCTCAAAACGTCGTCAATAAAAATTACTTTTTTCGGAGTCAAACCGATGTATTCGAAAAAACTACGAATGCAATCCCCCTTTGAAAAAATATCACAAAATAAAATACCGTCGCGAAAAATCGGATTGTGATCTGTCCCGAAATTATTAAGCACTAAATCCTCTTTTTGATCAGGCCAAGATTTTTCGAAAAAATATCCCATCTTGTGCAGATTATCTATTCGCCATTGCATCGGATCTGGTACCTCTTTCAGGGGACGCACCGAATATGACGTCGCAACCATATGCCGAATATTTCTTCTCGCCAAATTTGCGACTAAATCTATCATCCGCTGGTTTACAATGTAGGTATTTTCATTGATCAAAATCAACCTGATTTTATCGTAAAACTCATCCTTGGAAACAGATCCTTCACGCAGATAATTTTTCAGAAAATCTTTATTCCGAACATTAAATGTCCCTACCCTTACAGTTGTCAGAACGTTGTCACAGTCAAAAATTACTAAACTGTCTTCATCCAAATTTTTCGTATAATCTTCGACAATCTTAACACTGTTTGCAGAAATTATTTTCATATTTTTTCCTCATAATTTCCCTGAATATTTTTTAAATTTGATCTCCCAACGGCCACCGCGGTCTAGGTTGAAAATCTAAAGAATTAAACTCATTCCTCCTGAATTTTTCAGCACCAAGCCATGCAATCATTGCACCATTATCCGTACAAAGTTTTACCGGAGGCACAAAAAACGGAACCGTTCCGCAAGTTTTTTTTAAACCTTCTCTTATAACTAAATTCGCAGCAACTCCCCCGGAAATTACCGCCGCATTGATTTTTATTTCCTGATCAAAACAAAAATTCAAAGCTTGTTTCATTTTGAATGACATAATTTCCGCGACGGTTTTTTGAAAAGATGCTGCTAAATCTTTTTTATCCTGCGAAGAAACACATTTTTGAGAGGCATTCAGAACTGCGGTTTTCAATCCTGAAAACGAAAAATCGCAATTTCCTTTCGAACACATCGGCTTAGGCAACGCAAATTTATCTTTATCTCCTTCATGATATAATTTTTCTATGATCGGTCCGCCGGGATATCCGAAGCCCAAAAGTTTTGAAACTTTATCGAAAGATTCTCCGACGGAATCATCCAAAGTTTGTCCCAAAATTTGAAAATGATCTATATCATGAACAACGCAAATCTGGCAGTGTCCTCCTGACGCCAAAATCAAAAGATATGGAAACTCGATATCTTCAGTCAATCGAACCGACAACGCGTGCGCTTCAATATGATTTACCGCGATAAACGGAATTTTCTTCGCGAAAGCCAAACTTTTTGCAAACGTCGCTCCGACAATAACCCCGCCGATCAATCCTGGACCACATGTCCCGGCAACGGCATCAATGTCATCCAAAGATAAATTTGCGTCAGTCAACGCCTTTTTTACCATGACATCAATCTTCTCCAAATGAGCTCTTGCCGCAACCTCGGGAACGACTCCGCTGTACGGTCTGTGTTCCTCAATTTGAGAATAAATGACATTAGACAGAATTTCCTTTCGATCAGAAACCACTGCCGCAGCCGTTTCATCGCAACTGGATTCTATCCCCAAAATATACATTTACAAAATCTCGTAATTTTCCGTACTCGCAAACAGCATTCTCAACAAAATGTTATTCAGCTTATGACTTGGACAAAAACAATTCATTCTTCCTTGAATCCAATATTGCGACAAAGATAAGTCGCCGATTATATCCAAAACCTTATGCTTTGCGGATTCATTTTCAAATCTCAAACCTTCATCATTCAAAGGAATTCCTTTATCATTGTAGACGACGGTATTTTTCAGCGATGCCCCTTGTGCTAAATTGTGCTTTTTGATGTATTCAACTTCAGAAACAAATCCGAAAGTTCTCGCCGCAGCAATTTCGGTTGCAAAATCATTTTTTGAAAAATTAAAAATCACAGGATCCGTCTTCAATCCTTTCGCTTCAAAATCACATTTCGCATTGATCTCGAAATCATCAAAAGGCTCGATCTCTTCAAATTTATCCCCGTCTGTCACTTTTATCTTCTTCAAAACTTTTAAAATTTTTCGTGGTTTAGATTGTTTTTGAATTCCAACTTCCTTTATCTTTTCAACAAACATTAAGGAACTACCGTCGAGAATCGGAATTTCTTCTCCTCGAACTTCCACAACTGCATTGGAAATTTTCATTCCGTACAACGCCGCCATGAGGTGTTCAATTGTTTTTAGAGACGCGCCATTTTCGTTAGAAATTTGTGTACACATCGTCGCATTTTTTACATTTTTGTAACTTGCGATGATTTTTTCTTCCTTAGCACCCTCATTGCTCACGTCGGATTTGAAAAATATGATTCCGGTATCTTCACTTGCAGGTTTGATCGTCGTGGAACACTCCTGCCCTCTGTGTACTCCCACCCCATTCACGGAAAAAGCCTCTCTTATTGTGGACTGCTGCAATTGTGATCTCCAACAAATTAACGCGCTTATGCTATAGTACTATTTGATTTTTATCAATCTTTATATTAGTATTTTGGCAGTATGAATTGATGCTTATTTTTTATTTATGCGCAACATACAGCTGTTTTTGAAAGGACAAATCAGATGCATTCGAGTGACGCAAACAAATTAAAGCTTTACATTGAAAAAATTGAAAATTTGGAAGTGGAAAAAGTAGAGATTCAGGAGAATATTTCCGACGTTTTCAAACAGGCTAAAGCAGATGGATTTGACGTAAAAATAATGAAAAAGGTCCTTAAGCTGAAAAAAATGAAAACAGAAGACCGTGAAAACGAAGATATGCTTTTGGACACCTATATGTTGGCTTTAGGAATGATTCCTTCTTCCGACGAAGCTTCGGAATAACCGCGTTTTTAAGAAAGTTCGGAGATGAATTTCTTTGCTGTTGATGGGATTACAGGTGCGTTTTTCGGCAGAGATTCCGGATTCAGCGAAGGACTTTTTTCTTCGTTGAACTGCAGTAAATTTGTCGGAGATGATCTCGAATCTGTCAAAAGAAATTTGGAATTCGTACGCAAATCCATCGGCACGGAAAAATTGGTAACGTTAAATCAAATTCATTCTGCAAAGTGTATAATTGTTGATGAAAACAGCGATTCTGACCAAGAAGCCGATGCGTTGGTCACGCAGTCCGAAAATATTGCTCTGGGAATTTTGACCGCTGATTGTGTTCCCGTGTTGCTGTTTGATCCGATGCAAAAAATCATCGGAGCTGCTCATGCCGGATGGAAAGGAGCGAAAGGCGGAGTTATCCAAAACACTGTGGAAAAAATGATTTCGCTCGGAAGCAACTGTGAAGATATAATGTCTGTGATAGGTCCGTGTGTTCACGTCGAAAGTTACGAAGTCGGTGAAGATTTTTTAGGTAATTTCCCTGCTGAATATTTTTCAAAAATAAACAGTAAATATCATTTTGATGTCGTGAAATTTTGTCGCGATAAATTAAAGGAAAAAGGAAATTCGAAAATCTCGGTGGTCGATATCGACACATACAAAAATCACGAAAAATATTTCAGTTTTCGTTACGCAAGAAAAAATACAAATGGAATTTGCGGACGAAACATTTCGGTAATATGCATAAAATCAACATCGTAAAAATATGGAAATAATTTATACAAGAAATTCTGAAAAACTTGCAAAATCGATAGCCGAGAAGTTGAATTTATCTACTTCACCGGCAATTGTGAAAAAATTCAGCAACGATGAAATGCAAGTGTCTTTGCAGAAAAGTTTTTCTCACGTAACCGTTATCGCAAACACACTAACGAATGAGGATTTGTTTGAGTTGTTTTTGCTGCTTGATGCTTTGAAAAATACTCGAATCGTAAATCTTTGTTTGACCTACTCAGGATATTCTCGACAAGATAAAATTAACCCGAATGAATCATGCGGAAACATGGTTTTTCTGAAATTTCTTGAAACGTTTAACGTCGCAAAATTCATATTTTTGGACAACCACAACGAACCGATTATAAAATCTCCGTTCGAACATCTGTCCGCGTTGCCTTTGTTTATTCGAGATATCAAAAACAAATATGATGCAAAAGATATTGTTATCGTGTCTCCGGATTTAGGTAGGGCAAAGGATGCTCAATTTGTTGCGGAAACATTGAAAACAGATTTAGCGGTGTGCGTTAAAACTCGAAATTTATTCAACAAGGTAACTAATGTAAAAGTACTGGGAAATGTAGAAAACAAAATTTGCGTTTTGATCGATGATATGATTGACTCCGGAGCAACTTTATGTCATGCTTCCGACGCGTTGTTAGAAGTGAAGGCCTATAAAGTTGTAGCTTACGCGACTCACGGAATTTTTTCTCAAGGAGCTTTGCAAAGCTTAGCCTCTTCGAATATCGCAAAAATTGTTGTAACCGATAGTATTCGTTGTGATGATAATTTGTCGGATAAATTTGAAAAATTATCAGTTGCAAAGTTATTGGCGGACGCAATTAGAATACTGATTTAACTTTTTGAGAGGAGCGAAAAAATGGCAACTGTTACTTTAGAAGCCAAAAATAGAGAAAGCATTGGAACGGGTTCAGCAAGAGCCGACCGCAGAGCGGGTTTTGTTCCATGCGTAGTTTACGGAGACAATCAACCTTCCGAAAATATCTGCATAGCGAAAGATTTGTTGAGCCGCTATGTTTACAAATCAAACTTTTTTTCCACGGTTTTTGAAATCAACGGAATCGGAAAGAAAGGTCAGAAGTTCGTAGCAAAGCAGGCACAAATTCATCCGGTAACAGATCAGGTGATGCATGTTGATTTTATGAGGGTCGGAAAAGGCAGCCGCGTTACGGTTCGTGTTCCTGTGGTTTTCACCAATGAAAATGCCTCTCCGGGACTTAAGTTGGGTGGTGTTTTAAACGTATTGGCTCACGAAATAGACGTTGTTTGTGATCCGGAAAAAATTCCTGAGCATATCGAAGTAGATTTGACAGGATTTGAGTTCCACCACACAGTACACTCGAACACGGTTAATCTTCCGGAAGGAGTATCATTACCGGTCAATGCGAAAGTTGTAACCATCGCGACCGTTGTTGCTCCAACAATTATGAAGTCAGATGCTCCAACTGCTGAGGAAGCGGCAAATTCGGAAGCAGGAGCTTGATGCAAAAATGCTTGACTGCCTGTTAATCGTAGGACTAGGAAATCCAGGATTAGAATACGAAAACAACAGGCATAATGTCGGTTTCCAAACAATAGAGGCGATGGTGGAAACTGTCGCTTCTGGTTCTTTCAAAAAAATGTCTCAGGTTGCGGAAATTTCTTCCTGTTTTTTCGAAAAGAAAAAAATTATTTTCGCAAAGCCACTGACTTTCATGAACTTATCAGGAAGGGCGGTTAGATTTTTGATCGATTTTTACAAAATTCCGCTAAGTAAAGTTATAGTTCTTCACGATGATATCGATCTTCCGTTTGGCAGAGTAAAAATCAAAAAAGGCGGAGGGAACGGAGGTCATAACGGATTGAAAAGCATAGATAATCTCGCCGGAAATGATTATTGGCGGATAAGAATTGGTGTCGGACGTCCCATTGAAAAATCTATGATAGTGTCTTATGTCCTCGGAAATTTTTCTTCCGAAGAATCCAAAAAGTTAGACGAAATTAAAAAAATCATCGTAGAAAATTTGTCGATTTTAATCTCAAATGACCCGAAAAAATTAGAATCATTGATCAACTCATGAAAAAATTCGTTTGTAATTCATTAAATGATATGGAAAAGGCAGCGGAATATTTTTCTAGACTCGCAAAATCGGGACAGTGCTTCGCTTTATACGGAAATTTGGGATTCGGCAAAACGACTTTTGCTCAATACTTAATAAAAATTTTGAATCCAAAAATCCAAAACGTCGCCAGTCCAACTTTTAACATCATTCAAACATATCCTAGTGATTTTGCGGAAATTTGGCATATCGATTGCTATCGCCTGAAATCCGTCGACGAATTCTACGATCTCGGAATCGAAGAAGCTTTTTCGGACTGCATAACCATCATAGAATGGCCAGAGATCATCGAAGAATTCCTTCCGTCCGATACGATAAAAATCAAATTTATAAAAACAGATAATCAAAGAATAATTGAAATAAATTAATCATCATTTCTCATTGTGTTTACTATTTGAAATCTTTGGTGATTTTAAATTTGGTTTATGTTAAACTATCTACGGTTAGTTTATTGGAAAAAGGAGCGTTGAGTATGGGAAAATTTTTGAAATCTGCTATCGTTGGGATCTGTTCATTAATTTTTTTCGATACTGGCTGTGCTACTTTGAAGATCACCTGTCGAGCAAAAGGAGTTGAGCTGGAGTTGTTCCAAAAAGCTGTAGATCAATGGATAAAGCAAACAGGGAACCAGCACAAAGTCGAGATAGTTACTCTGCCACACTCTAGTAATGAATGTTTTGCTCTTTATAAACAATGGTTAAGTGCAGAATCTTTCGACATAGACATACTCCAGATGGATTTCCCTTGGATTGGCGCGTTCGGAGATGTTCTTGCGGACCTGAAAGATTTTTACAAAGATGGAGAGATCGACGAAGATGATATTTTTTCGACCATAAAAGAGAACATGTACTTTAACGGAAAAATGGTCGCTCTTCCCGCCTATACCGATTGTGAAGTTATGTATTATCGGAGGGATTTGCTCGAAAAATATAATCGATCTGTCCCAGTTTCATGGCAGGAACTCTACGAGACCGCAAAATTTATCCAGGAAGAGGAAAGAAAAACCAACAATAGATTTTATGGATATGTTTTCCAGGCTAAAGCTTTTGAAATGTTGACCTGTAATTTCGTTCAGTTGATCGATACATTTGGGGGCGCTGTCATTAAAGACGGGCACGCAGTCGTAAATTCTCAAGAATGTGTTGATGCGTTGGTTTTATTGATTAGTTGTTTAAAAAATGCCAGCACCAGAAGTGTGCTTAATTATTCAGAGGAGGAAGCTCGCGGTCTGTTTCAGGCGGGTAACGCTTTGTTCATGAACAGCTGGCCTTATGCCTGGTCGCTGATGAATGCGCCAGGAACCGCCGTTTCGGGGAAAATAGGTGTTATGCCCATTCCAACGGGAAATGCAGCAAAGGGAAAATCTTCCGGAGTCATTGGCGGATGGTTTTTCGCGGTCTCTAAGTATTCCAAGCGTGCAGCAATCGCCGCAGATCTGGTAAAGTTTTTAACGGATAAGGTTCAACATAAAATCAGAGCAGAATTTGCCTATGCTCCTGCTTATAAGAGTCTGTATGGGGACCAGGAAATTTTAAACAAAAATTCGTTCTTTGCCGTGTTAAGCAGATCTCTGGAGAACGCTGTAGCGAGGCCGTCGTCAACATTTGGAAAAGATTATCCGAGAGCCAGTCACGAGATATTCAACCTTGTCAACACCGCACTTACCGAAAGTCTGGAAGAAGTCGATGATCAAAAGGTTGCAAAAAAATATTTGGGAAGACTGAATCGGAAGTTGAACAAAATCATAGATCACCAAAAGAGGCCGAAAAAACAGAAATCTTCGGAAGGAATCTTTCAAAAATTTTCAAATGTGTTAGAATCCTTCACTAAGTCGAACGATAAAAGCGAAACAAAATGAAAACCGTTTTGTGTTTAAGAAAAGATGAAGTACGAGAGAATATAGCGAAAGGTCAATCAAAATGCCAGAGGATTCAAAGCCTGTTTTTAGCGTAAAAAGGAGGCAGGGATTAAATAATTGGCTGTTTCTTGCCCCGTGCTTATTTGTTTTGGCTCTTTGTGCCGGATGGCCTCTGTTCAAAACGATTTATTTCAGTTTTACGGATGCAGCTTTAGACAATCTGAAGGATTTTGAATTCACCGGAATAGATAATTTTATAGATCTTGCACGAGATCAAGATTGGTGGATAGCCGTAAAAAATACCTTCGTAATTACTGTAGTCGCAGTTCCTTTGGAAACAATTCTCGGAATGATTATCGCGCTGATTTTACACAGAAATTTCAAAGGACGCGGGTGGATGAGAGCTATTGTTCTCGTTCCGTGGACAATTCCGACTATCGTGTCTGCTCGCATGTGGGCATGGATGCTAAACGACGTTTACGGAATTGTGAATGAGTTGCTAATTCGTATCGGAATTATCGACAGTCCAGTTCCTTGGATTGCGTCAAACACTCTTAGTATTGTATCGATAATTTTGGTTGATGTTTGGAAGACAACTCCTTACATGGCGTTGCTTCTGCTGGCGGGTTTACAGTCTCTTCCGCAAGATTGTTTCGAAGCGGCTGAAGTCGATAGCATTCCTTTCCGAAAAGTACTTATGAAGATCATCCTTCCGCTGATGAAACCGACAATTATCGTGGCAATGATTTTCCGCGGGCTTGAGACCTTTAAAATATTCGACTTGGTTTACATTTTGAGCAGCGGAAACAGTGCTACCGCGACTATGTCGGTATTCGCGAGAAAACATTTGGTTGACTATGCGGATGTTGGATTCGGATCCGCAGCAGCTACAGCGTTGTTATTCTTTATTGCTTTTTTGAGTATATTTTATATTTCTTTTAATAGAAAAAAATTAAATAAGTTGAGTTGACATGATCAAAGAAGAAGACAAATGGAAATACAAGAGGCTGTTGAAAAATGCAGCGTTTGCCGGGATTTGCCTTATAGTTGCGGCGTGTTGCTTATTTCCCTTTTATTGGGCAGTAGTTTCATCGTTTCGAGACGGAGCAAGCATATTTTCTACTGATTTGTGGCCATCACACATAAGCTTTGAAAATTACAAAACTGTTTTTAAAGACAAAACTTTCTTGTGTTCGTTTTGGAATTCAGCAGCGGTTGCGACTATGACAGCATTTCTTACCCTAGCCGTATGTTTATCTGCTGCGTATCCTTTAGCGAGGCACAGATTTCCGGGAAGGAAGCGTGTGTTAATGATCGCTTTGGGAGTCACAACTTTACCTCAAGTAGCGGTGTTGTCGGGAATGTTTGAATTAGTTCGCGCGTTGGATATTTACAATGAAAAAGCCGCTTTGGTGCTGTCCTATATGATCATCACGGTGCCTTTCACTCTCTGGACTATGACAAATTTCATGAGAAGCATTCCGAAAGAGATTGAAGAGGCAGCCATCATGGACGGAGCAAGTCAGGGAGTAATTCTAACGAAGGTATTTCTGCCGATATTAGGTCCTGCAATCGTAACAACGGGACTGCTGGCTTTCATCGCTGCGTGGAACGAGTTTTTGTTCGCCCTCACCTTCACACTCACGAATCAGGCACGGACAGTTCCTGTCTCGCTGGCATTGTTCAGCGGAGCCAGCCAGCACGAAGTCCCGTACGGATTGATCATGGCCGCCAGCGTTCTGGTCACTCTTCCGTTGGTCGTACTGGTTGTTATATTCCAGAGAAGAATCATCTCGGGATTAACGGCGGGATCGGTGAAGGGATGATTTCTTTTGATGTTTGCTTTTAGAATCAAAATCGAAAATAGGTAAAGCTCAGTTTGTCGGCGGAGAATTTGAGCTGAACAATCCCGGTTTTGGGGTAAAAATCACGGCAGAATGAAAAAAAGCATCACTATTTGTCACTGATTTTATATCCGCAAAAAAACAGCCGAAGGCTTTTCTTGGCGATTTTGGTTGGTATCCGTTGATATCGGCAAAAACCAAAGGATAATGCATGACACATTCTACTATAATTTTCGATTGTCCCGGCTCTATTTTCGTTAATAACGGGTGTATAGCTGTTGGTGTTACTTTAGTCAGGTTACCTCGCGCTCTGGTATATCCATGATCCGGCACTACGAAAAGACCTGTATGTTCAGCTGAATCATTTTCTGATCCACTACTGGTATATATACAAGCAGTCCATTTGGAAGATGCAGTGCCACCTGATTCACCTTCCGCATAGGTTACATACATTTCTGCTCCATGAATCAGTTCACGACCATATCCCCTCCAAAATCTGGAATAACCCGGATACATAGTGAGATATGCCAGACAACAAGCATATTTTAGATCACTAAAAGTAATTGTTTTGTCTTCTCTCTTCTGCGAAATGTTTTGAATGACGTTAACAAATTGCTGCGCGACAAATTCAGTTTGCGAATAATATCTTTTGATTTTCACCAAATCATGAACATAAAACAGCAAAATGATCAAAATCGGCATGCAAATTGCGAATTCGATAAGGATTGCTCCGCGATTAGC
>ODAI010444007.1_pt1 | contig 22536 bp, 20 predicted proteins | sample 1539321 | NCBI WGS metagenome assembly ODAI01 (sample SAMN02144231, study PRJEB22623) | gut metagenome | biome: sheep rumen | host: Ovis aries | place: New Zealand | reverse complement strand
CGCGCTTCACCTCCTTACCGGTGCGGTCGTAGCAAGTAATCTGGATTGCCGTGTTGGCCAGTTCCTCCTTCAGGTCGCTGTTCGGAGTGAAGATGATGCGTCGACTCGTGATGAGTCCGGACTTCACGTCCTCCACCTTCTCCACGGCCTTCGAGCGCAGTCCGAAGCGCATGGTACCCAGTCCGGGCAGCGCCACGCTGTGGCCCTCCGTTGCCCACGCCTTGATCACCTCGCCGGCTGCATCCCAGCAGGCCTGCATCACACCCTGGCTCACACCCGAGCGGAGAGCTGCCTCCTTGATCACCTTCTTCTGGTTCAGGCTCGAGTACATCTCGGGCGACATCACATAGCGGTAAACACCCGCAGAATTCTTGTCAAACTTCAGAAGCTTCTCTACTGCTTTCACTTTCATTGCCATAGTTGTAAAGATTTTTAATGGTTAATAATTAATGGTTGTTATTGGTCGCTTGTTGTCATTCTCGGGTGATTTTTTTTACTCCCTGGGCAGGCCGTAAATTTTCGCAGGCCTAAACGGAAATTTTAGCTGCCCTGAGCGCACTGTCACCACCCTTTGTTTGACAATGCAAAGGTACGGAATTTTCAAAGCGATTCCAAATTTTTAGCCGTTTTGGGTGGAAAAACGCCGTTTTCGTGTTGAAAATCGGGCAGGTTGAAAATCAGCATAGTTTTTAGGGCTGTCTGCTGAAAATGGTGAGCCAATAAATTCAGAATTCAGAAATTCAGTTTTTTTGGCTGCCATACACCAGACTGAGAAAAGTAGTATTATTATATATAATATATATTATATATAATAATAGAATATTCTTCTACCATTTCCGTCATATTAACCTGTCTCTGTAGAAACTGAATTCTGAATTTCTGAATTCACATCGCCAGCATGGGTGAAAGTACAAGGGCGCAATTTTGCGCTCTTGCAGAAAACCTACCAATTACCGAATGGTGGAACGAAACAGTGTCATTGGTCATGAGTGTCATTAAGGAAATGAAAAGTGAAGGTTCACTTCAAACCCCGCTGTGATTATTTTTACCCAGTACTTCCAGAAGTACTTAGAATTTCCAGTCGAGACCTACACCGATGACGTTGTTGGTGCGTGAGAAGGTCTCGAGACCATAGAGGGCCTGCTTGTCGTAGTTGCTGTAAAGGCTGATGAAGTAGCCGGCATTCAGGCGAACCTGCTCGTTGATGTTCCAGGCGCCACCCATGCCGATAGACCAGCTGTCGCAGGCAAAGGAGGTGTTCTGCTGATAACCGTCGGAGAGTCCGTAGTCGGTGCGCTGAGCGCCACAGCTGACGGTGAACTTCTCGTTGATGTCATACTCGACGCCTGCAAGGAACTCGTGAGTGCCGTGCTTCAGCTCGTTCTGACGGTCGTTAGCCATCTTGGCGTTCTTGTCGTCGAAGAAGTGATACTCGAGGGTAGCACGAAGCTTGGGAGTGAACTCGTAACCTGCGGCTACAGAGAGCAGGGCAGGCATGTCGTAACGGGTGCGGGCACCGTCCTCGTAGGGAGTGGTGTAGGCACCGAGCTGAGCCTGCAAGGCAGCCAGCTTAGCCTCCGCATTGGGGGCAGTCTTTACCATATATTCAACGACTTTGGCACCCAGTCCGGCATCGAGGATGTTCGTCTCGTTCTTGGGGTTCAGCTTTGTGCGGAACTCATAGCGGGCAGTGAGCGTGAGCGGTCCCTGATGGTAGTTAACGCTGATCATCGGGGTGACGCCCCAGCCTTTCTGATCGACGTCGAGCAGCAGTTTGGCCACATCGCCGAACATCGGATGGTCCACAGCCTTGACGTGACCGCGGTAGTAGCCGTCGTAATAGTTGGCGCGAATGCCCACAGCAGCAGAGAAGCAGTCGAGAATCTTGTAGGTGAAGTTTACCTGTCCACCATAGATATACTGCTTACCCTTCATCTCTGAGTCGAGGGTGTAGGTGTCGGGGGTAATGCCGTTGGAGGCTAACATGCTCTGTAATAGTACGTTGAACATGGGAACACCCTGCTTGTATTCTACGAAACCACCGCTGCCCACAATACCAATCATGGTGCTGACAGCCCAGCGGTCTTTCTTGTAGGAAGCGAACAGCGCGGGTACGATGGGAGCTGACGCCTTGCCCTCGTAGAGTGTCTTCTGTCCGTTGCTTGTCAGTTCGATGTCACGATACTGCCAGGGCTTCTGGAAGTTGAGCGAGAGTTGGAAACCCTCATGACCCCAAGCCAGTCCGGCGGGGTTGGAATAGGCGGCGTCGATGTCGAGCGTAGCACCTCGGGCCATCATGCGGTCGAAGGCTATGTGATAGTTTGTGTTGGTCATCAGACCGCCTGCCATAGCAGTGGCTGCCAGCATTGCAACCACTGCTACCATTGTAAGTCTTTTCTTCATATATGTCATCTGGTTGATAAAATTTGGGTGCAAAGGTACAAAAATTATTCGAAATTGACGAATAATGGGAGAAAAAATTTCAAAAAAAGAACAAAAATGCCATGGAATGTGTGTTCTTGTTTTCTACACTCCGTAGCCCTCCAATCATTGACTTACATTATTTATTTTAGAAGTAATATAAAATTTTTCGAGAAACATGTGGGGAAATACTGTATTTTTTTGTATTTTTGCAGCCTAAAATATAACGTTATATTATGGCAGATAGTAAGAAGATTAAGACAGCGCTCATCTCTGTGTTTCACAAGGATGGGCTGGAGGAGCTGCTCAAGAAGCTCAATGAAGAGGGTGTGAAGTTCCTGTCAACAGGTGGTACGCAGACTTTTATCGAGTCGTTGGGCTATCCTTGTGAGAAAGTGGAGAATGTGACAACTTATCCTTCTATTCTGGGTGGTCGTGTGAAGACTCTGCACCCTAAAGTATTTGGAGGAATCTTGGGACGTCGTGAGAATGAGGGAGACCGTGAACAGATGGCTCAGTATGAGATTCCTGAAATTGACTTGGTGGTTGTAGATTTGTATCCTTTTGAACAGACCGTTGCCAGTGGTGCATCGGAGGAAGATATCATTGAGAAGATTGATATCGGTGGAATCTCGCTGATTCGTGCCGGTGCCAAGAACTTCAACGATGTTGTAATAGTACCCAGCAAAGCTGAGTACAGCGTGTTGCTTGATATTCTGAACAAGCAGGGCGCTGAGACCACTAAGGAGCAGCGCCGTATGTTCGCCACCCGCGCCTTTGGCGTCAGCTCGCATTATGATACTGCCATCCACGCCTGGTTTGTAGAGAAGTAATAATTGATAATTGATAATTTAGAAGAATGGGATTTTTTAGTTTTGTCCATGGGATAGCAATGGACTTGGGAACGGCTAATACGATTATTATCAGTGATGATAAGATTGTGGTTGACGAGCCGTCAGTTGTAGCACTTGACCGTCATACCGATAAGATGATAGCGGTGGGGTCGAAGGCAAAGATGATGTATGAGAAGACTCACGACAATATCCGTACCGTACGTCCTCTCCGTGATGGCGTGATAGCCGACTTCTCTGCCTGCGAGCAGATGATACGTAGTCTTATCAGGATGGTACATACTGGTTCGCGCCTTTTTTCGCCCACTCTCCGTATGGTGATTGGTGTTCCTTCTGGCTCTACAGAGGTGGAGCTGCGTGCCGTGCGTGACTCTGCAGAGCATGCCGGTGGTCGTGATGTCTATCTGATTTTCGAGCCCATGGCGGCTGCCATAGGTATTGGCGTAGATGTGGAGGCTCCTGAAGGCAATATGATTATTGATATCGGCGGTGGCTCAACGGAGATTGCCGTTATCTCTTTGGGTGGTATTGTGTCGAACAACTCCATCCGTACTGCCGGCGATGACTTGACAGCCGATATCCAGGAGTATATGTCTCGTCAGCACAACGTGCGCGTATCTGAGCGTATGGCTGAACGTATCAAGATAGCTGTAGGCTCTGCGTTGACAGACTTGGGCGATGAGGCTCCAGAGGACTATATCGTTCATGGACCAAACCGTATCACTGCACTGCCTATGGAGGTTCCCGTATGTTATCAGGAGATAGCTCACTGCCTGGACAAGACTGTTGCCAAGATTGAGAATGCTGTGCTCTCTGCATTGGAGAACACACCGCCAGAGCTGTATGCTGACATCGTGAAGAACGGTATCTGGCTTACGGGAGGCGGTGCTTTGCTGCGTGGTCTTGACCGTCGTTTGGAAGACAAAATAAACATCCCCTTCCACATTGCAGAGGACCCATTGCATTCTGTTGCCAAGGGCGCTGGTATTGCCCTTAAGAATGTGGACCGCTTTAACTTCTTGATGCGTTAATTGGGAATAGATGAAGAACCTGCTGGAATTCCTGGGAAAGTATTACCACTGGGTTCTGTTCGTGGTACTCGAAGTCATCAGCCTTGTCCTGCTGTTCCAGTATAACAGTTATCAAGGAAGTGTATGGTTCTCGTCTGCCAATGTTGTTATTGGACGTATCTACGAATGGACGTCTGCTGTGGAGTCGTATATCTCAATGAAAAAAGTAAACGAGGACTTGACGCTTCGCAATTTCTATTTGGAGCGTCAGGTTTCTCAGTTGCGTCGCTTGTATGGGGAGGCTACCAAGCAGGAAGATCCTAAGGAGCAGCAGGGACTTGAATTCCTGAACCACTATAAGCTGATTCCAGCAAAGGTTATCACTAACGAGCTGAACATGACGAACAACCTGATGACCATTGACAAAGGGTCTGCCGACAGTATCAGAGTGGGTATGGGTGTGGCCTGCGGAAAGGGCATTGTCGGTGTAACCTATCTGGTGGCATCGCACTATACGGTGGTGATTCCCGTACTGAACAGCAAGTCGTCACGTATCAGCTGTGCCATTCGTGGGCACGAATATTTCGGTGTGCTCAGATGGTATGGCGAGGATGCCCGTTATGCTTATGTGGAGGATATTCCCCGTCACGCTCGTTTTAAGCGAGGCGACTGGGTGGAAACGAATGGATTCTCGAGTATCTTCCCGCCAGGCGTGTTGGTAGGTCAGATCGTGGAGGTCTATAATTCACGTGACGGACTTTCCTATAAGCTGAAGGTGAGGCTGTCAACTGATTTCGGTAATTTACGAGATGTGGTGGTTATCAACGACCAGGCTATTGAGGAGCGCTTGAAACTGATACAGGCTGCTAAAGACTCATTGAAACTTAACGTAAACCAGTAAATCTATGACTACAGATTTGTTGAAACGGGTTCTTTGGTTTTTCCTTTTCATCTTGGCACAGGTATTAGTGCTGGGACGCATCCACTTGTTCCATTATGCCACCCCGTTGTTCTACGTCTATTTCGTCGTGCTGTTTCCTCGAAACCATCCCAAGTGGGCCGTCCTGCTATGGAGCTTTATGCTCGGACTGCTTATCGACTGCTTTACCAATACACCAGGTCTGGCTTCTTCCTCGCTGACGTTGATTGCGACTATTCAGCCTTATGCACTCGAACTATTTGCACCTCGCGACTCTGACGAAAACCTAGTGCCATCAGCTAAAGCACTGGGACCAGTTAAGTATAGCCTCTATGTTTTCATATTAGTTTTCCTCTTTTGTCTGGTATTCTATACATTGGAAATATTCAGTTTCATTAATTGGCTACAGTGGGTTTTCTGTGTGTTAGGTAGCACGTTGATAACACTGCTGTTGATTGCAGCTTTTGAATATACGAGAAGCAAATAAAGGCCTCGCATATCATTAGAAGGGTAACAGATGAGGAATCACGAATTAGACTATAGGCAATATGTGATTGGCGGGGTGGCCACTCTCATAGTGGTTGTCTATATCATACGTCTCTTTTCCCTGCAGATTACCAGCGACGACTATAAGAAGAGTGCCGACTCTAATGCTTTTCTGAAGAAGATAGAATACCCGTCCCGTGGCATCATTACGGACCGAAATGGGAAGTTGCTGGTGTATAACCAGCCTGCCTATGACATCATGGTTGTGATGAACGAGGCAAAAGACCATTTGGACACGCTCGATTTGTGTGCAGCGCTCAATATTACGAAGGAAGACTTCGACCACCGCATGGAGACGATTAAAGACCGCTCCAAAAATCCGGGTTATTCACGCTTTACCCAGCAGATTTTCATGAGTCAGCTTTCTGACAAGGAGTACTCCGTCTTTCAGGAAAAGATGTTCCATTTCCCTGGATTCTATGTCCAGCGGCGTTCCATCCGTCAGTACCAATATCCCTTTGCTGCTCATGTACTGGGAGATGTTGCGGAGGTATCGCCTGCAGACATCGAGGAAGACGAGTATTATCAGCCAGGAGACTATATTGGCAAACTGGGTGTGGAACGCAGTTACGAGAAACAGTTACGTGGCGAAAAGGGTATGCAGATTCTGCTCCGTGATGCTCACGGAAGGGTGCAGGGCCGCTATCAGAATGGAAAATACGACCGCCGGCCTGTAGCAGGCAAGAACCTTACCTTGGGGATTGATGCGGAGTTACAAGCCCTGGGTGAACGGCTGATGGAGGGAAAGATAGGCAGCATCGTGGCTATCGAGCCTTCTACGGGTGAGGTCCTCTGCATGGTCAGCTCGCCCAGTTACGACCCTCGTATGATGGTAGGCCGACAGCGTTCAAAGAGCCACCGTCTGTTGAGTCAGAACGTCTGGAAGCCATTGCTTAACCGTAGTATCATGGGTCAGTATCCGCCTGGTTCTACCTTTAAGACCACACAGGGGCTGACCTTTATGACGGAGGGCATCATCCATCCGACACATACGGCATATCCCTGTGGTCACGGATTCAATTACAAGGGATTGCATGTAGGTTGTCACGGTCATGCGTCGCCGCTGTCCCTGGTTCCCGCACTCTCCACCTCCTGTAACGGATATTTCTGCTGGGGACTTTTCTATATGATTGGTGCTAAGTCGAAGTATGGCTCTGTTCAGAAAGCCATGAATACATGGCGCGACTATATGGTCAGCATGGGCTTTGGCTATAAGCTGGGTATCGACTTGCCTGGCGAGAAACGTGGACTAATCCCCAATGCTGACTTCTACGACAGAGCTTATAAAGGCTCCTGGAACGGACTGACCATCATCTCTATTGCCATCGGTCAGGGAGAGGTCAATGCGACACCACTGCAGATTGCCAATCTGGGTGCTACTATTGCTAATCGGGGATGGTTCATTACTCCGCATGTCGTGAAGAAAATACAGGGGGAGCCTTTGGACACCCTTTATACCAAGCGGCGTAAGACGATGGCAAGTCGTGCTTCCTACGACTATGTCGTACAGGGAATGCGTGCTTCGGCAACGGGTGGAACCTGTCACGAACTGGCCAAATACGACTTTATGGCTTGTGGAAAGACGGGTACTGCGCAGAATCGTGGTCACGACCACTCGGTATTCATGGGCTTTGCTCCAATGGATAATCCCAAGATTGCCGTTGCCGTCTATGTGGAGAATGGTGGATGGGGTGCCACTTATGGTGTGCCTATTGGTGGACTCATCATGGAAAAATATATTCACGGAAAACTTTCCGAGGCTTCGGAAAAACGGGCTACGGAGTTCCAAAACAGACATATTTCTTATGGTACGACAAGCAGATAAACGGGAAACAAGCGTGTTACGCTCTATTGACTGGTGGACGATATTGCTCTATATCGCCCTGCTGTCGTTTGGGTGGATTAGTGTGTGTGGAGCAAGCTATTCCTATGGCGAGACTGATATCTTCAGTCTGTCCACCCGTTCAGGTATGCAAATAGTATGGATTGGCACCAGCATTGTGCTTGGCTTTGTCCTCATCATGTTGGACGACCGATTCTATGACACCTTCTCTTATATTATCTATGGGCTGTTGGTGTTGTTGCTCTTCGGAACCATCTTCAACCCGCACAGTATCAAGGGATCCCATTCCTGGCTGGTGATTGGTCCGCTAAGACTTCAGCCTGCTGAGTTTGCCAAGTTTGCCACCGCGTTGGCATTGGCCAAGTTCATGTCCACTTATGGGTATAACATCAATCAGTGGAAGCATTTCCTTGCCACGCTAGCAATCATCTTAGTGCCCATGATTTGTATTGTGCTGCAGCGAGAAACGGGTTCCGCTCTGGTTTATCTGTCTTTTTTCCTGATGTTCTATCGCGAGGGAATGCCGGGATCCATCCTGTTCACAGGCGTTGCTATGGTTATCTATTTCGTGGTGGGCATTCGGTATGCAGAGGTTTATATAGCAGATTCAGCCACCTCGGTGGGAAAATATAGTGTATTGTTGCTTATCCAACTGTTTACCATAGGGATGGTGTGGGTTTATTGCAACCCGCGGAAAGCTTTTCGCCTGCTTATGTATTGCATAGGCATCTCGATCGTTCTACTCTTCATGGTTAAGTTACCCTTCGACGTAACTTATGTTCAGTTGGCCATGACGGCAGTGCTGATAGGATATCTGGTGTGGGAAGGGCTGAACTCGCGCCTTCACAGCTATTTCTTCATAGCTCTCTTTTCCTTGGGGTCCTTAGGGTTTTTCTATGGGGCAGGCTTTATCATGAATAATGTGATGGAACCACATCAGCGTTCGCGTATTAATGTACTTTTAGGGCTGGATGAAGACTTGCGCGGTGCGGGATATAACGTTCATCAGAGCGAAATCGCCATCGGGTCAGGAGGATTGGAAGGAAAAGGTTTCCTCAATGGCACGCAGACGAAATTGAAGTTTGTGCCAGAGCAAGATACGGACTTTATCTTCTGTACAGTAGGTGAGGAGGAAGGCTTTGTAGGTTCTGCAGGTGTGCTCATCCTGTTCTTGTTGCTTATCTGGCGACTGATTTTCTTGTCGGAACGGCAACCTTTCCGCTTTGGGAGGGTGTATGGTTATTGTGTGCTAAGCATCTTCCTTTTCCATGTGTTTATCAATGTGGGCATGGTGCTGGGGCTAACTCCTGTAATCGGTATTCCGTTGCCGTTTTTCAGCTACGGAGGCTCATCGCTGTGGGGCTTCACGTTCCTATTGTTTATCTTCCTGAGACTGGATGCGAGTCGCAATCTTCTGCGTTCTTGATACTCTGCTCAGTTTGATGCCAACATCCGTGATACCAGGCAGAATCTCCCGCTTCATATCGTGGCGTATCTCAATGAACAGGGAGTCGCCTTTTTCTAGAGGAAAGGTTTTCAGGGGGAAGATATACTGATATTCGCTGATGCCTCTCCCTTCGGGATATCCCCGTTTGCTGATAAGCTTGCATACTAGAGTGTCGCATAGCATGTCCCCTGTATTCTTCTTAGTTTGTTTTATAATAAGGTTCAAGTTCTGGAAAGGGAATCTGCCATTAATCCGGAGGCCGACTTCCTCAACATAGTTGCCAGTTTCCTTGACGGCTGGAATATGGAAGGACAAAGGGTCATTCTTCTCCCAACCGGAAGAAGAGGGCTGCTGATAATCATGATAGACAGTATTTTCGTGGCAGGCTGTCAAAATGAGCATCATGAATACCCCTATATATAATAAGGAGTACTTATTCTTTGCCATCATGGGCTGAAGTATTCTGCCCAGGATTTCTGGGCTTTTTCTTTTTCTTTTTCTTCTTGGCACGATCAAAGCGATTGATATTTTCCTGGGTGGCCAAATCGACAGGTCCTACAGGAGCATTCCGGTTGCCGTCTTCCTGTAGAGATGAGGGTTTTTCACCTTTTTTGTTCATTTCTATGATCTCTTTGGCTCGTTCTGCCGTGATAGTTTCCAGATTGGCTGCTATGTTCTTGTCGGTAGAGTAGGTAATCAATCCTGCCAGGATGTCTGCCTTGAAATAATAGTAGTCGCTATCTTGCGTTTGTAGCATTGCTTCTTTGGGGGGCAGCTTCCTGCTGGCTTCTACGTAATCATCCACTTCGTAGTTAAGACAACATTTTAACTTGGCACACATGCCTGCCAGCTTCTGTGGATTCAGCGAGATGTCTTGGAAACGGGCTGCTGAAGTACCTACGCTGACGAAGTTTTTCATCCAGGTGGCACAGCACAGCTCACGTCCGCAAGGGCCTGTTCCTCCTATCAAACCGGCTTCCTGGCGTGCGCCAATCTGCTTCATCTCAATGCGAACATGGAAGGTGGCTGCTAAGTCCTTGATAAGCTGTCGGAAATCAACGCGCTCGTCGGCGATATAATAGAATATGGCCTTATTGCAGTCGCCCTGGTATTCTACGTCGCCAATCTTCATCTTCAATCCGAGTCCTTTGGCGATTTGTCGGCTTTCTATCATAGTGGCATGCTCACGGGCTTTGGCCTCATGGAATTTCTCCATATCGATAGGGCGCGCTATTCGATAGACACGCTTGATGTCGTCGGCACTCTTGAGGTTTGCCTTCTTCAGTTGCAACTTAACCAGTCGTCCGGTCAGGGAGACCACACCAATGTCGTGTCCAGGATTTGCCTCAACGGCTACGATGTCGCCTTTCTTCAGGTCCAGTTTGTTCACATTATGGTAATATCCCTTGCGGGTATGTTTGAACTGCACCTCCACCAAGTCGGTTGTATCAATATTGCCTGGCACATCAGCTAGCCAGTCATACGTGTTTAGCTGTCTGTCCTGTCGTCCCACGCCGTTCTTGCACAGTCCGCGGTCGCATCCAGTCTTTATGCTTAGTTCTTTTTCCATTTATCTTTGTTTATTTCTGAATCAATAGTACAATCATTTGCATGGCCATATCGAAGAAGACGATTTTTGCATTGGCATTTTGTCCGATATCACGAATGGCACGGTTTGTCATATCGTTGATTAGCAGGATGTTAGCCTCGTTGATGAAACGGGAAAAATTCTTGGCAAACTCCTCTTCGCGTTGTGTCATGTAGCATAGTTCCTCTTGGTGGAAATTGTACATGAAGTTCTCGCGTATCAGGCGCAGGAAATATTCCAGGAAGCGCTTTTGTTTCTCACGACCCATGCCTGCCAGGCGCTCTGACCAAGTCTTGAGGTCTTTTATCTTGCGTTGATAGGCCAGTCGCATCAGCATCTGGAACAAGTCCAGGAAGAGCTCGTTTTCAGAATCAGCACTGAGCAGTTCCAATGCTTTCAACCAGCTTCCGTTGGCATTGCGTGCCGTTCTGTATGCCACATCATCGCTCACTCCCCGTTTGGTGCGAAGTGCTTCTTCGATGTCTTCGTCGGCTATTCGCTTTACATCTATTCGCTGTACTCGACTGCGGATGGTTTCCAATAGTTTTTCTGGTTGTTGGCAAACCATGATGAATACTGTTTGCGAAGGTGGCTCTTCCAACAGTTTCAGTATTTTGTTGGCACACTCTATATTCATGCGCTCAGGCAACCAGATGAGACTTACCTTGTAGCCTCCCTGACTTGATTTCAATGACAGCTTACGGTTCAGGTTGTCACTCTCGCCTGCTGTAATAATGGCTTGTTGGTTTTCGCCTCCCATCAGATCCATCCATTCCGTCATAGTGAAGTAGGGGCCTGCCATAATCAGTTCGTGCCATTCTCTGGCAAAGTCGTCACTTACGGGCTTATGGTCTGCAGTCATTGAGGGCAGCTTGATGGTTGGAAAGGTGAAATGCAGATCGGGATGTTCCCATTTCTGAAGCATAGGACTGTCGCCCAGCAGCACTTTGGCAAATCCCAAGGCTAATGCCATCTTTCCACAGCCTTGTGGACCACAGAGCATGATAGCATGGGGAAGACGTCCTTCGTCAACCATCTTCATGAGGCGATCCTGAGCCTCCTTTTGTCCTATCACCTGTTCAAAAGCCATAATCGGGGACAAAGTTACGAAAAATCGAGCGCAAAACAAAGAAACTTGTTTCTTTTTTTGCCGAGATGGAGTAAGTTCGACGAAGCCAAAGTTACGAAAAATCGAGTGAAATGCCAAATTTGTTAAGGCATTTTACAACAGACGCTTCGCAACTTCTGCTACGGAATCGACTGCTGACACGGTGTAGAAGTGGATGTTGTGCACTCCATGCTGGTAGAGTTCACGGCACTGCTGGGTGGTCCATTCTATACCCAGCTGTGTGGCTTGCTCGTCGGTCTTGCACTTCACAATTTCTTTAGCCAGTGCTTCGGGGATGTCGCAATGGAAAGTCTTAGGCACCACTGTCAACTGACTCAGTTTAGCCATCGGCTTGATGCCAGGTACAATAGGAATGGTGATACCCATCTGTCGTGCCTTCTCTACAAACTGGAAATATTTCTCATTGTCAAAGAATAACTGCGTTACTGCATACTGGGCTCCTAAATCCTGTTTCTGTTTCAGGTATTCCATGTCGCGTTCCAGGTTAGGTGCCTCCTCGTGCTTCTCAGGATAGCATGCTACGCCAAAGTCGAACTTCGGTCCTGGGTGCTTGATTGGTGTTCCGTCGGCAAAGAATCCTTCGTTGAATCGCACCACCTGCTTGATGAGGTCTGTCGTATGCGCATGACCTCCTGGTGTTGGGGTGAAGCGACTGTCCTCTTTGGCCTTGTCACCACGTAGCAGCATCAGGTTGCGGATGCCCAGGAATTGCAGGTCTAGCAATTCGTATTCTATCTGCTCAATGGTGGTTCCACTACAGATAATGTGGGGCTCAACGGGTATGTTGTATCGTTGTTTGATAGCCGATGCGATTGCTATAGTGCCTGGGCGCCGACGAATGCGTTGACGCTCAAATTGTCCATTCTCCAACTCCTTATAGACGTACTCAGAGTGGTGTGTCGTGATGTTGATGAAGGCGGGGTTGAATACCGCCAGTTTGTCTATGGTACGGAACAGGGCGTCAGTGCCGTTTCCTTTTAGCGGAGGAAGCACCTCAAAGGAGAAGCGGTGCTCGTTGTTTTCCTGTTGTTTGATATAGTCTGCTACCGTCATTTTTCGCGAGAATTATTCTTGGTTGTCTATTTAGTACATTTAAATTAGCGACAAAATTAGTTAAAAAGCTGCAGAATGACAAATATTTTAAAAGAAAAGTATTACTTTTGTGCTTAATTACGGAATACTAACATAAAAACACCATTAATGGTAATTGATATACAAAAATAGGAGGATTGAGATATGAAGAGAATTCTCATTGCAGAAGACAACAACAGTAATTATCTGTTGATGACTTACATTCTGAAAGGGCATTATGAGTTCTTTCGAGCAGAAAATGGGCAGGATGCGGTGGAGAAAGCCAAGGCAGAGCATCCTGATTTGATTCTGATGGACATCAAAATGCCCCTTATGGACGGACTAAAGGCCACTCAGCTTATAAAAGCAGAGTATCCTGACCTCCCTATTATCGCTCTGACAGCTAATGCTTTCGACAATGATCGCCAACAGGCTACGGAAGCAGGGTGCGACGATTTTATCTCCAAGCCAGTCAGTGCCGCAGCCTGTATTCAAGCCATCCAAAAATTGATAGGTAAATGAAAAATTTGGGCTATTCGTAAAAATGTAGTATCTTTGCACGATAATTGTGGGGAAATGAATATAAATATGTTTTTCTTTCGATATGTTGGCATTCTGATTGCTGTCTTGCTCTTGGCTTCGTGTGGGGGGGACGATGGACGGTTCAAGTTGGAAGGACGACTGCGTAACATCAACCAAGGAGAGTTCTGGGTATATAGCACGGATGGGGGAATAGCAGGCTTCGACACCATTGCTGTACGTAATGGTCGTTTCTCCTATGAAACGGAGCTTCGTGGACCTTCTACCCTGGTCGTTGTTTTTCCCAACTATTCTGAGCAGCCTGTGTTTGCTGAGCCAGGCGAGAAGGTACATATCAAAGGTGATGCCACTCACTTGAAGGAAATGATTATCGAGGGAACTGACGACAATGAGCGCATGACGGAATTGCGAATGGAGCTGAACGAGACGGCTCCTCCTGATGTGCCCAAAGTGGTCAGTGAATATATCAAGGAACACCTGGAATCACCAACCAGCATCTACCTGTTGCAACGCTATTTCCTCCTGACACACACACCAGACTATCAGCAAGCCCAGAAACTGGTGAACATGATGCTGAAGGAAAACCCTGAGAACGGACAACTGATGCGTTTGCAGAAACAGTTGAGAAACTTGCAGGGTGGGGCGTTGAAAAGCAAACTGGCAGCCTTTACAGCTACTGACGTGAAAGGACGTAAGGTGTCGGAGAAAAACCTGAAGAGCAAGTTAAACGTAGTGTCTGTTTGGGCCACATGGAGCTATAACAGCATGGACCAGCAGCGTAAATTAAAAGTGCTCAAGGATAAGTATGGCGACAAACTGGGGATTCTTAGCATTTGCATTGACGGGCGTCCTGCAGAATGCAAGAATCTCGTGGAACGCGATTCGCTGAAATGGTCCACCATTTGCGATGGGCGTATGTGGGAAACTCCTCTGTTGGCTAAGTTCGGACTGGCTGATGTGCCTGCAAACCTGATTATCGATGAGAAAGGTGTCATATTAGAACGCAACCTGCAGCCTCAGAAGCTGGAGGGGCGTGTGAACGAACTGATGCTGAAGAATAAAGTAAACGCCCTGCTAGATTAAGAAAAAATGAAGAAAACGATGAAGCGATTGTTGAGATGGTTGGCTGGCACCTTGCTGGGCATTGTGTTGCTGTTGGTAGTTGCTGTCTTGTTATTAAACACCAGCATGGTTCAAGGTCGTTTGGTGGAAGAAGCCGTTGGGGCACTGAAGGAGAAACTGCAGACGGAAGTGAAGGTTGGCAGGTTCCAAGTGAGGCTTATCGGACAGGATATCCACCTCGAAGATGTGGAGATAGAAGACCTTCAGCACCGCAAAATGTTTATATTGAAGGAATTGGGAGTAGAACTCGACCTTAGGCGCCTTCTTGACCGTGAAATCAGGATTACTGATGCCAAAGTGAAGGGATTGGAGGCTCATCTCTATAAGGACTCGACGGATACAGTAGCCAACTATCAGTTCTTCATTGATGCTTTCAAGAAAAAGCATAAAAAGGAGCCTCAGGAGGTGAAAAAGGACACCGTGAAGAAACATAAGATGAACATTGACTTCGATAAGGTGAAACTCGAGGATATCAAGGTGACCTACAACAAAGAGTCGGCTTCACTAGGTAGCCTGTTCATCCGCAAGGATAAGAATGATATGCTGATGGGCGAGGTGCACGACCTGGCTTCTTCGTGGGTAAAAAAAACCAAGAAAGGGCCTGTTGATACCCGTTTGCACATCGGCACCATCCATCTGTCCAACCATGATGAACAGCATCTGTTGAACATCGGAGGCATTCGCTATATCACCAACAACGGAAAACCACGCAAGAATTCTGGCAAGCCTAAGCGCGGTTTCTTCGATGTAGGTCATTTGGACCTCCTTGCTGAAATGGATGTTAATGTGCTTTACACGGGAAAGGATAGTGTGGTGGCTGAAATTACTCGTTGTCAGGTTAAGGATTCCGTCTCAGGCATTGATGTCCGCGAGTTGAAGGCTCATATAGAAGCTAATAAGAAGGTGGCTCATATCAAGAAGTTTAGAATCAGCCTGCCTAATACCACCTTAAAGTTCGACGAAGCCACCTTGCAGTTGCCCAGCAAGAAGCAGGGACGCAAGTTAGCCTATAAGACCTCGCTCATTACGGGTTCTACCTTGCTGAAGGACATCTCTCGCGTATTTGCTCCTGTCTTGAAGAACTTCACGGAACCCCTGTATCTTCAAACCACTTTGACTGGCAACGACGAGGGTATGCAGTTCAGCAATGTCAAGGTGAATACGATGCAAAAAGACCTTACCATCAATGCCAAGGGCTATATCAGTGGTCTCAAGGACAAGTATAAGTTGCATGTGCATTTTGATGTGAACCGCATGACGGCTCAAGGTGATTCCAAGGAGCGTATCATCAGCCATTTCCCCGTTAAGAAGTTTATGATGAAACAGCTTCATAACCTAGGAACTATTGGTTATATAGGAACTTTCGACGTGTTGTGGAAGCGTGAGCAATTTGCAGGTCTTCTAATAACCAAACCGGGTAATATCAACTTCAGCTTTGCCCTGAATGAGAATACAAAATATGTAGAAGGTACCGTTCGTACTGATTCCTTCGAACTGGGACAGGCCATGGATATGCCCGACTTGGAGAAAGTGGCTTGTCAGGCTACCTTCAAGTTCGATATCTCCAAGCCCCGTACTGCCATTATGCGTCGCAAGGTGGGCGGAAAGCTGCCTATGGGCGAGGTGTATGCTGAGGTTAATGATGCTAAATACAAGTTGATTCACGTTCGTAATACCGTGGTTTCCATCAAGAGTAACGGTGCCGTTGCTGAAGGCGATGTGAACATTCGTGGTAAGCGTCTTGACGTGCTTTGCACGTTCTCGTTCACCAACACCAACGAGATGAATAAAATAAAGATAAAGCCGAAACTCAAGTTCCATGGCCTGCTGGGTGGAAAAAAGGCAAAACGTGAAGAGCCTGAAGTCTCAGATGCCGAACTCAAGGCTGCCCGTATTGCTCAAAGAGCAGAGGAAAGGGTTGCTCGCAATGCAGAAAGGGAAGTCCTCAAAGCTCAAAGGGAAGAAGAGAGAGCTGCCAGAAAGGCTGAAAAGGAGGCTGCAAAAGCAGCCCGACAGGCTGAGAGGGATGCCCGAGATGCAGCACGGCGGGCTGAGAAGGAAGCTCGAAAAGCAGCAAAAGAAGCCGCAAAGGCTGCCCAGCAACAAGACGAATGATTTCGTTTTATATCCCTCGCTCAGCCCAGTCGCCTCGGTCTAGGTTACGATAGCCAATGGCTTCGGCAATGTGCATAGACTCTACTTTCTCGGAGCCTGCAAGGTCAGCAATCGTGCGGGCAACCTTCAGAATACGACTATAGGCACGGGCGGATAGTTTCAGTCGTTCCATCGCCATACGCAGCATATCAAGACTTTGGGCATCGGGCTCTGCAAACTGATGGAGCATGCGCTCGGTCATCATCGCATTGCAGTGGATGCCCTTGAAGGATTTGAAGCGTTCCTCCTGAATCTTGCGGGCAGCAATGACACGCTCGCGGATCTTCTCGCTAGGCTCGCCGGGCTGCATCTGCGAGAGCTGGGCGAAAGGCACAGCTTGTATTTCACAGTGGATGTCAATGCGGTCGAGTAGGGGACCACTGATTTTGTTCATGTAGCGCTGAATCTGGCCTGGTGTACAAACGCAGTTGTGTGTGGGGTCGCCATAATAGCCGCAGGGACAAGGATTCATAGATGCCACGAGCATGAATGAGCAAGGGTATTCTACACTGTACTTGGCACGGGAAATACTTATCTTGCGGTCTTCTAACGGTTGGCGCAATACTTCCAGGACGCTACGCGAAAGCTCGGGCATCTCGTCGAGGAAGAGCACACCATTGTGGGCCAAGCTGATTTCACCAGGTTGGGGGGTGTTGCCGCCACCAACGAGGGCTACTTGCGATATTGTATGATGAGGTGCGCGGAAGGGACGTTGACTGATGAGGCTGGTATCTCGATTTAATTTGCCTGCTACACTGTGAATCTGCGTCGTCTCCAAGCTTTCTGCCAATGAAAGTGGTGGAAGAATAGAGGGCAGTCGTTTGGCGAGCATCGATTTTCCGCTACCTGGAGGTCCTATCATTATCAGGTTATGTCCACCAGCAGCAGCTACTTCAAGAGCTCTCTTCACACTTTCCTGTCCACGGACATCGCTAAAATCTAATTCATAGTGGTTTTGTTGTTCGTAAAACTCCTTGCGTGTATCTATGATGGTAGGTTCAAAAGTTTCGTTGCCATTCAGGAATTGCACCACGTCCATCAGTGTGTCCATACCATAAACCTCCAGCTGGTTTACCACAGCGGCCTCGCGGATGTTCTGCTTGGGTACGATGAGTCCCTTGAACTTTTCGGCACGTGCCCTGATGGCGATAGGCAATGCTCCGCGAACAGGTTGCAGATGACCATCCAGTCCCAGTTCGCCCACCATCATATATTTATCCAGTTTGTCGCTTTCAACCTTGCCGTTGGCAGAAAGAATGCCTATGGCCAAAGGTAGGTCATAGCCGCTGCCTTCCTTTTTGATGTCAGCAGGCGACAAGTTGATGGTGATGTCCATGGATGGCATTTTAAAACCATTGTTCACCAATGCGGCCTTGATGCGGTCGTAGCTTTCCTTTACCGCTGTGTCAGCCAAGCCGGTGAGGTGAAACTGGATGCCTCGTGACATGCTAACCTCAGCGGTTACTGTGGTAACTTCCAAGCCGTTAACAGCTGCGCAATATGTTTTTACCAACATTATTTTATGATTTTCTTACCATTGTGGATGTAAAGCCCCTTTGTACTAGGCTGTCCATTCAGTTTTCTGCCATCCAGCGTGTACCAGGCATGCTGGTTCACGGTTAATGGTTCGCGGTTAATGGTCTCAATGCCACTAGGATCGTCAAGGAAGTTCTTGAGTTCGTTAATAGATGACATAGCCTTACCTGTATTGTTGTCAAAAAGACTAGCATTATACCAACTATCAGTAACACGTTTTGTACTCCAATCCAGTCCGTATTCATTTGCTTCGAGAAACCACCAGTAAAGACCTTTGACTTTCGTGTGATTGTTAAGTTGTTCTATCAGGTCTTTGGTGAATTGTAGCTGTCCCGTCTCTGTGTCAGGCCATGATGGGAAAGTGGATTTGGGGTATTTTACTCCTGTAGTAGGGTAGTAGGCATGATAGTATCCTGTTTCGACAATCATGATGTCTTTGTCGAAGTTAGTCTCTAGAATGTTTAGAGCATTATTCAGATTTGCGAGGGTACCATGATGATACGGATAATAGCTAAGTCCGATAATGTCGAAGTCTACACCCTCATTCTTCAATAAATTATAATAAGTATTTAGATAGTTCGTATTGGGAACACGCTCGGTGTGGAGAATAATTTTTGCATTCGGGCACATCTCCCTGCAAGCATTTCCTGCATGTTTCAGAAGGTTGATAAATCGTGCCCAGTTTGCCGATTCTCCTGCATATACCTTTTTATACGAAGGGTCACTTTCTTTATAAGTTGTATATCTGTTGTTCCCCTCATAGACATCCTCTATGATAATACCTTTTCCATAAAGCATTCCATAACTAATTTCGTTACCTGTCTGGATGAAATCAGGGGCAGCTCCAGCATCTTTCAGTGCTTTTAGGCAATCTTTGGTGTATTCGTAAATTTTGGTATATAGCTGGTCATTATTCATGGTCTCCCAGTCCTTTGGTGTCCACTGTTTGGAGGGATCAGCCCATGTATCACTGTAATGAAAGTCAAGCATGAAGGAAAGTCCTGCATCCTTGATTTTCTTGCCAAGTGTCTTTACGAATTCAATATCTTGGCACACACCTTGCCCTTTTTCTGCTCTAGTAGCATTATTGGGATCTACGAATAGACGGACACGCATGGAGTTGAGTCCCTGATTCTTCAGGAATGTCAGCAAATCAGTAATACTATTACCATTGAGATCGAAATATTTAGCTCCATTCGCTTCGTATTTCGTCAATAACGAAATATCGCCGCCCACGTATTTCTGTGCTGATACGGTGGTGATAGCGATAAGTGTAATTAGTGTTAGTAGTGTTTTCTTCATATCGTTAGTGGTTTTATTTTTTACTTCTTACGTCTTACATCAGCCGTCTTACTTCTTATGACGGTTAGCCCGTTGCTCACGGTATTTGGCTTTCTGTCGCGCAGAGCCACTACCGTGAGCACCAGTGATGTATTTTTTCTTCTTAGCCTTGGTCTTTACCTTGTCCTCTTCCTTGCGAGGACCGCCTCCGCGTCCGAAGCTGATACCATTCTCCAGAATACTCTGAAAGTCGTCTTCCTTACTCATTCCTTCATTTCTTCATTTACATTTCTCATTCCTCATTTAGAATCAATGATGGAACAAACGTACACCTGTGAATGTCATTGCAATGCCGTATTTGTCGCAAGTCATGATAACATGATCGTCGCGAACAGAGCCGCCGGCTTGGGCAATGAACTCTACGCCGCTCTTATGGGCACGCTCAATGTTGTCACCAAAGGGGAAGAAGGCATCAGAGCCTAAAGCCACCTTGGTGTTCTTGGCAATCCACTCTTTCTTCTCTGCCAGTGTCAGTACCTCGGGCTGCTTGGTGAAGAACTGCTGCCAGGCTCCGTCACGCAGTACGTCGTCGTGCTCATCCTCAGAGATGTAAACGTCAATCGTATTGTCACGATCAGCCCTGCGAATGCCCTCCTTGAAAGGCAGGCTCATCACCTTTGGATGCTGGCGCAACCACCAGATGTCAGCCTTGTTGCCTGCCAGACGGGTGCAGTGAATACGACTCTGCTGACCGGCACCAATACCGATAGCCTGTCCGTCCTTTACATAGCATACAGAGTTAGACTGGGTGTATTTCAACGTGATCAAGGCGATAATCAAGTCGCGCTTGGCCTCAGCTGTGAATGTCTTGTTCTGTGTAGGGATATTTTCAAAGAGTGCAGGATCGTCCAGTTTAATCTCGTTGCGACCCTGTTCGAAAGTCACACCAAAGCATTGTTTACGCTCAATAGGCTCCGGCTTGTAGCTGGGGTCAATCTTGATGACGTTGTAAGTACCTTTGCGCTTGTCCTTCAGTATCTCGATAGCCTCAGCAGTATAGTCAGGGGCAATCACGCCATCACTCACCTCGCGCTTCAAGAGTAGGGCAGTAGTGGCATCGCAAGTGTCGCTCAAAGCCACGAAGTCACCATAGCTCGACATGCGGTCGGCACCACGTGCACGAGCATAGGCACAAGCAACAGGACTCTCGTCCAGTCCCTTCACATCATCAACGAAGTAGATTTTCTTCAGTGTGTCGCTTAGGGGCAGGCCCACAGCAGCACCAGCAGGACTGACATGCTTGAACGATGCTGCAGCAGGCAGACCAGTAGCTTCTTTCAGTTCTTTCACTAACTGCCATGCGTTCAAGGCATCAAGAAAGTTGATGTAGCCAGGACGACCGTTAATCACTTCAATGGGTAGCTCACCCTCTGTCATGAAGATGCGAGAGGGTTTCTGGTTCGGATTACATCCGTACTTAAGTGCTAATTCTTTCATTATATATAAGGTGTATGTTTCGTTTCCGCATGCAAAAATACGAAATAATTATGAATTTTTGGTAGCGTAGGCAATTTTTTCATCTTTTACTTTCCACTTTTCACTTTTATATGTAATTTTGTACGCGATATGGAGAAAAAGAGACATGCACTGCGCAAACTTCTAGAGGCAGTGGAAAAAGAGTTGCTGCACAAGCCTGACCGTAAGACGTTGGACCGCTTGTCACTATTGGCTGGGTTCCAGGACTGGGACTCCTTCCAAGAGACATTGCATGGTGACCTTGGTGGAGAAACTATTTACGGAGGGCATCATCCCAATAAAAAAGAGACACCCAAAACTTGAGTGTCTCTTTTTATGTCGTGCAGGTCTCGTCTGAGATTTACTCAGCAGTAGCACGTGCACCGCTACGCTTCTCCTTAATACGGGCAGCCTTACCAGTGAGCTTACGCAGATAGTAAAGCTTAGCGCGACGAACCTTACCAACCTTGTTGACCTCGATAGAGTCGATGTTGGGTGACTCGATGGGGAAAATACGCTCTACACCAACGGTGCCTGACATCTTGCGTACGGTGAAACGCTTCTTCTCCTGATGGCCGCTAATCTTGATGACTACGCCACGGAAGAGCTGGATACGCTCCTTTGAACCCTCGATAATTTTGTAAGCGACAGTTACAGTATCACCAGCTTTGAAACTGGGGTGCTGCTTGCCGGTTGCAAATGCTTCTTCAGCAACTTTGATTAAATCCATTTTTACGTACGTAATTTAAATTGTTGTTGTTATCGTTCCATGCGCAACATAACAGGCCTCTCGAGACTTCCTGCCAGCGATTACGCGGAAAGCGGGTGCAAAGGTACGAATATTTTGCTGATTGACCAAATAAATTACGATTTATTTTATTTTGAGTGTCTTCACATAAGTGCCCTTATAGGTTTTAATGGTCAGTCGGACGCTGTCAGGACGATTAGCGGTAGGCAACAGAATACTGGCATATTGGCGGTTGGTGTAGTATTCGGGAGCAGTTCCCTGGTCGTGCAACAACCGGTAATAGGCTGTCTGGGTGTTGTCAGCGTTCTGGTGAATCTCGTCCAGTGCCAATCCCAAGGCATGAGTACCCTCGTGTCCATCGCTGTTGCGGCCATTCTTCATCAACAAACTAAGGTTCAGGTATTTACCGCTCTTGGTGAACCAGCAGCTCTCCACCTCGACGGGGTCCTGCGGTTGTTGTTTATACATTGCCGCATCCTTGGGGCGAAGGGTTGGAATGTTAACACAATTCACGACCCTGGCTGAACCAGTCGACACCTTATTATAATATATAGAGGTGCGGTAGATGGAGTCGGCAGTCTTGATCCACGAGGCTTTAACGGCATTCTCAATGATGTAGTTGACACCTTCGTCGGTGAGGAAAGATATGCCCTGCTTCTGACCGTTGCTGCGCAGTTCAGCGAAGTCGGCGGTCGTCTGTGAGTAGCGACCTTCGCCCGTTTCATAGCTGTCGGTAGTACAAGCTATCACCAGCAGCAGACAAGAACATATCAGCAGTTGTTTCATTGTGTCAACAGGTAGTTCCTCAAGGGGTT
>ODAI011519804.1_pt1 | contig 22537 bp, 18 predicted proteins | sample 1539321 | NCBI WGS metagenome assembly ODAI01 (sample SAMN02144231, study PRJEB22623) | gut metagenome | biome: sheep rumen | host: Ovis aries | place: New Zealand | reverse complement strand
GCAGAAAAGATTTCTCTTTATCACCTCTTCTGTGTAATCAACATATTCACCGGACATATGAACCATATTTCGTTTTGAAATATATGCATTTATATTCGGATGATCATCATAAATACTCAGATCGGAATAAACCTTGTAATTTGCATAAGGAGGATCAAATACTGTAACTCCATAGCCGTTTTCGTCAAAAAGAACCGGCAGAACTCTCAAAGCTTCATTGGTCTTATCCTTAAGAGATTCATTGCTTCTTTTGTTCATCTCATCAGGAGTATACTCATAGCCCCCATACACTGCAGGCATGGCGAAATTCGTATAACTTCCGAAGGATACGGTATCATGATAAAAAGTGAACCCGTCATACGTTTCAAAAAGGTCAGGACGTTCATTGAGCATATACACCATCTGCGGTCCCATTGCCCTGTCAAGCAGAATGACGACTACATTCTTTCCTGTCTTTGAGAGATTTATCCTCGGCATCTCACTTTCTGGATTTATATACTGGCCATCGGTGATATATTTCTTAAAATCCCTGTTAATGGTACCTATGTTAATTATAGATACAACCATAAGTGCCGCACATCCGGCCATTGCCATCAATCCGGTAAAAGCTGGTTTGAACCGAAAGATCAGGATCATTACCGTAACAATCGCAGCCATCAACAAGATATTGATTACCATACTGTTAACAGCAAAAGAAGGTGTTTCATCATACTTCAGATATGCGGATATGGTTCCCAGTCCGGATCCGGACATCATATAGTTAACAACCGAACATCCACAACAAATTGCCATTATACAGGAAAGCACTTTTCTGTGCCTTCCGGTCATGAACATATAATAGATACCGATCCATACAATAAAAAATCCTATACCCAGTGAAAAGGTGTAAACAAGATAATTTGCAGGATTATAGGTGGTATTCAGACCAAGAAAATCAGTAGCCGAAGCCGAAAGTACATTTGAAGGTATAAACAATCCTGTCATAAGAGCCATAAGGAAAGCACAGGCAACAAAAACACGGTCAAAGATCTTTTGAGATTTATCATCAGATGCGGTTTCTTCATTCTTCTCCGAAACTGTTCTTTTTCTTCCTTCAAACAGTTTCTGAACAAAATTCTTTAAAAGGGAAAAGATATTGTTGCAGGTCCAATAGATTACAAGCCCCGAAGGAGAATTGTAAAGGAGAACCAGAAAAACAAGTGCCGTAACATAAAGCTGAATCTTCTCCTTGCGGAGATGACCTTTTGAATAAATGGTTCCTGATACAATATTAATCAGTGTCATCAGTATGGGAAGAACATTTACTGATGCAGATCCGATGGTGAACATTGCATCGGGAGCGCCCAAATCATTAATAAGAAATGCGGGGCCTGACCCGTTCAAAGAAAAAGGAAGCATGATGGAAGCCATGCCCTTAAGCATCTCAAGTCCCGAAAGAAATCTGTAGGCAGCAATAAAAAACGGAATCTGCAAAAGAAGGGATGAAGCTCCTCTCAAAGCATACAGAGGTTTATATGCACAGATACGATAATAAGCCTGGGTCATCATTACTTTCTCATCGCCTTTAAAAGTCTTTTTTATATGAGAAAGATGACATTCCATGGACTTCTCACGTTCCCTCTGCTCGGACTGAAGCTTGTCGGCACGCTTATACAAAGGAAGCACCAGAATGTTCACAAATACACTGAGAGCAATAATGGTATAAAACGGTTTCCCGATGTATCTGTAACAGATAAAGAAAATCGTTTCAAAAAGTATCTCAAGCGGTCTTATTGTCAAACAATAAAGTATTTCCATCAACATATAAAAAAGCTATACTCCATACTTCCCGGAATAACCGGTCATCACCTGCCGGCGCGAAGATCACGGTAAAACCACAATAAACTATACTGAACATAGAACTTAAACGTGCTTTTCATCAGAATATCAACATACTTCTTCTGCTCTTCATCCATATATTTCCCGTAGTTTTCATTCTCCCTGAAATCAGGAAATTCTTCCTTCATCCTTTGCTTCAGATAAGAAACAAAAGACATTTTCCTTCCACATTTGATCCGCATATATGAAAAAAGAGTATTTACAAAAAAAGTGGTGGTGAAAATGCTTTCGATCACATCACGATAATCATCATAAAAACCACGGCGCTTTAATTCCGAAAGCATAAGCTCTGCGGCCTTCGTCCTGTCTTTGCATCTGTCGGCGGTGATGGTATGGACTGTAGACGATCCATGCTGGTAGTAATAATACATAGGTCTGTCTATGTACTCAAAATGCTTATAATACATAGACCAAACCGGTCCCGCGCAGTTATCCTCATAGAAAATTCCCTCAGGAAAGGAAAGATCATTATCACGGATAAGAGATGCCCTGTAGACCTTCATGACCATGCTTCCGCTGTTTTTTAGGAATTCCCTGCGCTTTTCAAAAGTCATTTCTCCTGTCTGTTCGGGAGTTATGTCATTTATTACCCTGCCTGTTTCAAAGGTATGGTGATCGACTATGCTGTATCCGCAGCCGACAACATCAGCGCCCGTTTCTTCGCCTTTTTTTATAAGGCTTTCGTAAAAATCCGGTGTGATCCAGTCATCGGAATCGATAAAACCGATCCATTCTCCCTTTGCTTCCTTCAGGCCTGTATTTCTTGCACCGCCTTGTTTTATGTTTTTTTTCTGTGCGATCACCTTAAATCTGCTGGAATGTCTGCTCTCATAACCTCTGAGGATATCAAGCGAATTGTCAGTCGAAGCATCATCTACCGCAATGATTTCCATATCATCAATGGTTTGGTTTATAAGCGAGTCTATACAGTATTCAAGCCTGCCACCAGCTGACATATTGAAAACAGGCACTATAACGCTTAATTTCATTAACCCTTATCCTCCTGCAAATCGCGGCTGCTATCCCATTAAAAATATATGACCTGATCAGGTTAACTGCTATTCCGAAGGCAATCATTATAGCGACGACCAAGAAAACTCTCTATACATAAAGGGAACGAATTGCCCATGCCCTATTAAGTCCGAACCACCGCCGCCCGTGATATCTGTGTAAGGGATTCACATACCTGAAGATTTCGGCATAATTGTTTATTATTTATCAAATACCAGAACGATAACATCACTTTTTGGCTACAACATGGAACCAACTGTTCAACTTCAGTCGATTATCTTCGGAATAGGTATAATCATCAAGAGAAACTATCTCCATTCTTGCTTTCGTGAAAATATTCCGAATATCGCTCTCATCGGCAAAAAGATACGAGCAGCCTTCTCTGCCTGTTCCATCCTCAAGAACAAACAGTCCGTCATCTATCTGTTTTCCACGTCCGTATAAAGAATCCTTCTTAGTTCTGAAATCAGCCCACATAAGGCCACCCATTTTTAGAACTTTTTGCAGTTCCGAAACAATTTTAGCAGTATCATCTATACTGTTATAAAAAAGACTCCCATCCGCAACCACAGCATCAATACTGCCCTCAGGAAGAGAAATGGTAAATCCATCATTTTTTATGACTTTGCATTCAGTCACACCAATCGAATCCAGTTTTTTTTGCGTGAGCAAAACCGCTTCATCGGTATAATCCATTGCAATCACTTTATATCCTTCATTGAGCAGAGCTATGGTGTTCCTTCCACCCCCGCATCCATAATCAAGAATCATGATGTCGGTATTTTTAAAATTTCTTTTAACAAATCTGATTATTTCAGTATTCGGATATATCAAATTTCCCTTAAGAATTTCATTTCCCCAAAAAGCGCGAGATATTTCAAACTGATTTTCCATATCTTTCCCCTTTTTTATCAACCAATAATCTATCAGCTTTCAAAATGCGATTCATGTACTGAACGGTCTTCATATGAGTCCATAAAATCACGTCCCAAACGAACCTTTTCTTTTGCAAAGCTTACATTACCAAGTTCAGTGAACACCGACACAACAATATCAAATTTGCGTTCAAAAAAATTCAACATTTCCATTGGCACGCTCCTGTCTATCAGATGATTGTCCGGGAATTCTTTTCTGTAATCAAGATAATCCCTGGGATGCTGTTTAAAGATCACGCTATACCCATCACTTTCATAGCTTAATCTTAAATCATCAAAAATCTTTTTCCTTACATCCAGAGTTGTCAGCGGTTCAGTCAGAACCAGCGCTGTCTTTCCACTACTTCTACTCAAAATTTTTTTCAGTTCTTCTTTTTCTTTCACAAAGACATCAAGTAGGAACTCCTTTTCATAATACGTGAGCCTATCCAGCAATTTTTGTCTGGAACATTCCACATAGTATGGGTTGGGATATTTCAAAACAGAAATATCATTAACCTCCATATCCATACAATACTTTCCATATCCGTCCTGTACAAAAAGCAGGTTTAGCTTTTTAGACAGAAAAACTTTCAATTCAAAATATGGAGTGTTGTCATATCTGGCAAAATCCCGACCTTTTATAGTATCCAGCCCGTCCTCAACCGAATGGTAATATATATGCTTGTAATTCAAGTAATATCCAATGGGATCCGAATCACAGAATACATAAATGTCATCGTACTTTCTAAAATCTGTTGGGATATAAGGTTCCTGATATTTGCCCAGCTTCTTCGTATACTTTATACGGTTAAAAATAGACTTAAGGGCGCCTGCATTAGGATCCTTGTACTGCGCCAGATCTTCAAAAAAAGTACCCGGTTTTTCGTCATACTCAAGAATATCCTCAAAAAAATCCGTATCAACAAGTCTTTCCTTCAAAGTCTCAAAATCATTAGACATATTCGAAAGAACGATTGTCGACTGCTTTGGCACAAAAGAATCACCCATTCTTTCTCTCAGGGCAAATTCCTTAAGGATGGATATATATACATGATAGTATGTGTGACATACGTAAATTCTACGCATAAAACCTCTTGTAAATCTATAAGTTTAATCCTACAACAATCTTGGCAATTCTCTCGGCACCTTTGCCGTCAGCGGTGTTTTTGTTTTTATCGATAAGTACTTGTCTTTCGGCATCTGACATAGAGAATAATGCCCTTAGATTATTTACAACATTCTCTGCCACGGCATTCGCATCATCCCTTGCATCACCGGCATATGTACAATTTCCGTGCTCTGAGAGCCTCTCTCCGAAGATCTTCTGGTCATCGGAAAATGCAAAACAGGTAAAAGGAGTTCCTCCCGCCATCATCTCATAGACGCTTATCCCCCCTGCGCATACGGCAAAACTGCTTTCAGAGATGATCTCGTCCATATTTGAAATATTCTGCAGCACAGTCATGCCGGAATACTTTGACGCAAGCTCCCTGATCTCATTCGAATCGTTGTTCATCTTTCCGAGAACCATGCAGATTCTCTTATCCTTCCACTCTTCTCCCATAAACTTAAGGGCAAGCAGGAGACTGATATGATACGTATCGCTCCCTCCGGTAGTCACAAGGACATCATATTTATCATGAGTCCCCTCTCTTCCGAAACCTTCTCTCAAAGGCACATACTTCATCCCTGAATAAACCTTTGTGTCAGTTCCTTTATACAGCCTTGCTATCACATCATCTTCATCCCACTCGGAATAATGCAGAACTGAGTGAACAGGATATTTTTTCTCACATATGTCATCAAGATAAAAAACAGGTACAGTTTCGGAAATCTCTTTGAAGAATTTCTCCGTCACATAATAAGAATCCACCACCAGGACTCTTACACTGTTTTTGACGCATTCCTCTTTCAAAAGATTAACGTTCTCATCCCAGTTATCCCAGATAAGCGGAAGCTTTACGACTTCAAATCCGTTATCTGTAACAGCAGCGGCATCCGAAGATTCACATGTAAAAAATAGACAATCCTCTCCAAGAGCCCGGGCTTTCTTTGCAATAGAAATACAGCGGAACATGTGTCCCGTCGCAACCTTTTCATTTGCATCTATGCGAAAACCTATCACCTGATACTCTCCACAGCTCTTTTGATAATGCCTGCCATGCCACGGATATCCTCTTCCGAATACCTCTGGTCACAGGGGATTGTGATAGAGTGAGATGACAGATAAGCTCCATCCGTTCCTTCAGCACAGATATCCTCTGAAAGACGCCAGTGAACATTGCAGTAAAGATCATTTTTAATGAGTTCTGATAACAGCTCATCCCTCTTATCAGAAAGTATCACCATTCCAAAAGGTATGTTGCCACTGCTTCGCTTGACCTTGACGCTTATTCCTTCAACATCCTTAAGCAGATCATAAAGAAGATCATAGTTTCTGATCCTCTGTTCTCCTACAGACTCCATATCCACATTCTGAAGATAGTTATAACTCCAGTCAGAAATGGGATAGATCTTATAATCACTGAAAAGCTCACGGATTGACTCTTTGTAATAAGACAGGTACAGATCCTTAAGTTCCGGATCCTTACATCCGCCACAGATATACTGCCTCTTCATCATTTGGACCGCAAAATAATAATCAGTATATTTGCTGACTTTATCACGTACGGGCTCTTCGGGTAAAACAGAATTCTTCGAGCTTATAAATCCGCCGTCAGGGATGGGAAACCATTTTCTAAGACTTCCCAGGATATAATCACCAAAACCGATGGAATCACAATTCGATAAAAGAGACATGGTGATATCCTCGATGACAGTAATCCCCCGTGATCTCCACTTTTGAACTGCTTCAATTGATTCATTAGAAAACGGCGTTCCGAAATAGTGACATATATATATGCAGCAGTCATCCGTGACCATACCGTCCACTTCAGAGACGTCAAAGCCATAATCCTTATTCAGGAAGAATCTTTTGACATTAACCCCTGCACGGTCTGCGGCTGCAGGAACAGTGTCACAGATATAATCAGGCATCAGAACACATCTGATATTCTTTTCATTCTTTAAAAATAAAAGAAGTGACTCGATTGCGTTCCTGCCACTCTGGTAAAAAACAGTATTATAGTCATCCGAACCCATAAAAGGAAGCCGGATCTCTTTTGTAGCATCCGGTATCCGGTACATATTCAGATCATCAAGTTCAAGTACGCTTCCGTATTCCAAGGTCCGTCCTCCTTTCCAATTATTTGGTCACAATATCCGAATACTTCATGCAGACCACGCCCTCTTTATACTCAAGATGGTCTGTATTCTCTTCTCCCTTTACATTACGTGCGATAAGAGCAGGAACATCCATTCCACACTCACGCGCATGGGGATACCCTCCTCCAAATCTGGGATTGATTTCAAGGACAGAAAACTCATCCCCATCAACAAAAACATCCATATCAACAGGTCCCTTAAGTCCAACTGACTCTGCAGCCGATGTAGCAAATCCCGCAAGTTTTTTATTTACAACAGATACCGACTTTTCTGTCTCTCCTGCCTTCATGCGAAGTTTTTTCTTGATAAAGACCTGAACCGCCTTGCCCGATACGAAATCCACATACAGATCTATACCATATTCTTCTCCCTTACAGGAAGGCTGGACGATTAGTTCACTGTCTGATTCGGCTATAAGTGCGGTAAGCAATGCTTTAGTCCTGACACAATAAGTATCAATGCTTCCTGCACCGAGCCTGGGTTTTACAAAAATGGGAAAACCAGAATCTTTCCCGAAGTCAGCTCCGATTCGTTCTGCATATTCTCCGGCAAGAGAAGTCTCAACAGCACATATGCCCTTTTCATTCAAAAACCTGTTCAGTGCGTATTTATCTCTACAGAGCTTAACACTTTCCGGGGACGATATTATCGGAAACACACCTGCCGCCTCAAACACAGCCCTGTTCTCGGAAATCAGTATCAACTCATCCTCCTGCAAAGGAAGGAGGGCATTTATATCCTCACGTGCACAGATGGAAAGGATCTCGTGAAAATATCCTGGATCCGTCATTCTCGGAACAATATAGTACTTGTCAGCTGCATACAAAGCAGGTGCATTCTCGCTGCAATCGGTAACAACTACCCTGTCCCACATATCACAGCTCTTAAAATATCCCACCAGCTTATTCCTGGTTCCGCAGCTTAAGATCAAAAGATTCATGAATTATGTCCTTCAATATATTCCCATTTGGTCGCGGTACCCTTCTTAAGATCACAGGTACATTTCTTTCCAAGGATCTCATCATAATACTTGGTATGAAGTCCGTATCCTGGGCGAATGGATTTTAGATTCTGCTCCGTAAAAACATCCCCGGCTTTCATATCCTCAACAACATAAAGGGATCTGGACCTTCCTCTGCTGTTCTTCTGCTTCTCAGTAAGGGTATAGCTGACTTTTCCCAAAGCCTTTTCCACGTTCCTGATGTTAGCGGCCATATCCCTGAACTCTTCCGGCTCCATGGAAAAGGATCCATCAGGTCCGCCATCCGAGCGCCTGATAGTCAGATGCTTTTCAACAACACATGCGCCAAGAGAAACTCCAGCAATATCAACGGCATATCCCATGGAGTGATCTGACAGACCCACAGCGCAATCAAACGTCGTCTTCATATCAGTGATCGTAAGAAGGTTAAGTTCCTCATACGGAGTGGGATATTCAGAACAGCATTTGAGCAGGATAACATTTTCATTTCCCGCCTTTATGCATGTTTCAAGCGCAAGTTCAATATCCTCCTTCTCGGCGATGCCGGTAGAGATGATAACCGGTTTTCCGGTTTTAGCACATTTGCGGATAAGCGGTATATCATTGATCTCAAAGGATGCGATCTTAAAAGCAGGCGCATTCAGATCTTCGAGAAAATCCACAGCCGTAAGATCAAAGGGGGAGGAAAAACAAGTTATCCCTATTTCCTTAGCATAATCAAACAGTTCTCCATGCCACTCCCATGGTGTATATGCCGTCTTATAGAGTTCAAAAAGATTCTGACCTTCCCAGGGACTTCCCTTAGTGGCCATAAACTCTTCACCTCTGCAGTCAATTGTAATAGTATCAGGACGGTAAGTCTGCAGTTTTATGGCATCAGCACCGGAATCCTTCGCAAGCCTGATTATCTCCTTAGCTCTTCCAAGATCCATTAAGTGATTGGCAGACATCTCAGCAATGAGAAAAACCGGATGTCCCTCTCCTATCTTATGTGAATCTATTACAATCTCTTTATTCATAAAAACTATTCCTTCTGCAATCCTTCATGTCTGAAAGGACTATTGCTTATCACTGCATCTTCTTCTGAGAAACTCAACTTTTAATTCAGCCAGTTCCCAGTCTTCTTCGTTGTCAATATCCTGCACTTCAATCTCGGTACAGATAATTGGCTTAACGATTCCCTTAACACCTCTGTTTTCGATATACATGGGCACATTGTAGAAGTAAAATTGACCCGCATCATGATATATCTTCTCAAGATCCTGTGACCTTGAATCCTTAAATTCTTCCCACTTGTATCTTATTGACTCATCGTCATTAAATACATAACCCCTCTGAGGAGGATATGAAAATGCTACAACCGGAAGAACCTCCGCACAGTCACCCTTTGATATCAGATCCATGGCACTTTTAAGCTTATCCTCCGAGATAAAGGGATTGGTAGGATACAGGCAGGCCATATAATCAAATGACATACCACGCTTTTTATATTCACCCAAAACTTCCAAGAGAACATCCGTTGTTGTGGCATAGTCATCACTTGTCTTATCCGAGCGCATAAAGGGTACGGATGCGCCAAAACGCCTTGCAACCTCCGCAATCTCCTCACTGTCTGTGGAGACCATGACCTCATCGAATATCCCTGAGGCAAGAGCCGCCTCAATACTGTAGGCTATTATGGGCTTTCCAAGAAATTCCTTTATATTCTTTTTGGGGATTCTTTTCGACCCTCCCCTGGCCGTGATTATTGCTATAGTTTTCATGTATTCATTTTACCATATGTTTTAGTCCGATTTCACAAATTTGTACTGCTCAATACATCTATGATTGATGCGGTGCGGTTATTATCGCCTCATATAACCCTTCCATATCATCCGTGTCAAACATGAAAATATCAGTATTTTCAATTACCTTTTTTATACTGTCTGCATCATGCTCAAGAAGCCATTTTCCTTCCATCCACATAGCATCAAATGTCATATCCTCTGTGACTATAACCTCGTCCAGTGAATCAACATTTATTTCAGGCGAAACATCCCAACCTACAAACAACGCTAAATAGTCTGACGGTGAAGGAATATATTTTAAATGCTCTCCATCTTTTATTGAATAGATCTTATAAACCGATTCTTTTGACATAAATGTAACAGTATGCCATGTATCACCATATTCAAAAACAGATCTTAAAAAGTTACATCTTTTCCCCATATAGTCGTGCATCATCATCGCATTTCCTTCTGGAGAAGAAAAAAATGTTCCGGCAATATCGTTATCCGACCATCTGATATTATTGGATAGATAGGAGTCTATCATCTCATCATATAATCCGTTTATATCATCCTTCATCTCATTTTCATACCAAGGGATCAGTTCCTCATCCAGACATCTCGCAATCTCATACCTTACATCGTCAAACTCCAGAAGCGCATCTGAATAAATAAGTGTCCTCTGAAGGAACTCCGGATCTGACATATAGGTGTATTCTATAGGACGAACTACACCAAATAATGTATCTACATCCCATACCGGCCCCATCTGAAGCTTTACACATTTATCATCCGCATCTTTTGACATATATACGCTTATATTTTGGGATATATCAGCATCAGACATCCCTTCCTTTATCAAAAAATACTGGACCCACTTCGAAATATCTATATATTCATCAAAACGCTTACCCGTTTCGGGATTAATGCCATCCTCACTGTAAATTGCCTTTTCCATCTCATCTACCTGGGATTTTATATATAACACCTCATCTAATGATGCATTATCAGGGCTTTTCAATTCATACATTATTCCATGAGATGAAACAAATGCCGGAAATGTTGTTTCAAAATCCGGTGCTTCTATCACTTCCAGCATATAACCTCCCGTATGATTTACGGGGGTATGAGGCAACTTCCATGCGTGCACAAGTCCGTCATCAGATACTATTGTTTCCATATATCCGTCTTTTATTTCAGGATTATTCTTACGATTGATCTCCTCCAGATCAGTTAGACCGAAATTTGATGCAGACCTGCTTTTACCCAACAAATACATGCCCTCATAGACACCGTTAACATATAAATCAGCAAAAGAGACGTCAATATATGCAAGATTACTGTGATCCTCAATGTAACTGTATGCAAGTGCAGACCTGATCATGGTTCCATCGCTATACTGAGACATAAGAAACCACTTTTCAGATTTTCCGTTTCCAAAAAGATTTACAGAATTATCAAAATCCAAAACATAATTTTTCTTTGGTGCATAGAAAGAAGTATTTCCTCTGGAACGTACTGATTCAAGATTTCCAGACCACCTTTCCATCCCATCCTCATCATAAAAATGTAATGCCCCAGGCTCTTCATTTCCCTTCGATTCGGATATATATTCAATACCGCCCGATTCAGTATCAAGGAATAATGAGGGTATATCATCAAGCACCTTATATTCAAAGGATGCTTTTTCTACATTTCCATCCTCGAGTCGAAGTTCATAGGTATATATGATATCAGGAGATAATTTTTCAAGAATATCAGATTCGAAATTAATGCTTATATGTTCACCCGCTCGTTCAACGGTCAAATCACATATTCGGTCAACATTCACGGATTTCACCGCTTTTGGAACAAAAATATAATAAATTCCGTTTATTTCATCAAACCAGGCATTAGTAACTACGGATGAATTATCGGGAAAAGACATCACAAATCCAATTTCCGATAACGATGTAATCTGACCGGTTATTCCACCCTTCTCGGAATCAGAATTAACACTCATGATTACAAAAACAATAAGAAATGCCAAAACAGATACCGTAATCAAAGAGATCAGTTTATTCCTGAGATTCATTCTGAACCTCCGATTCTACCTGATTGATAAATTCACGCAGTGAATCAGGATTGGTATCTGCATTATTAGGATCAGCTATCGCTATAACATTGATTGCAACAAGACTAAGATCCGTACAAACCGGACTAATCTCCATATCCTCTCCTATGGGAAATTCGGAAATGTCCAGATTACAATATGAGGGAACATCCCATCTGACAAAAACATACCCGGCTTCAGAATACTCCGGCGTTTCACCTATACAATCTCCGTGTCTTACCTTATACGACTTATACTCATTTCCTTCAACATCAAGAAAGGTAACTGTATGAATTACAGATTCATCAAATAAATCTCTGCACGTAACAGTAGGGTCATCATATTGGAAATTCTGAAAAAATAGAGTTAATATCACAAACAATCCCAAAATCACTATCGGGAAAAATATAATCAGACACAGGTTCAGTCCGAGCCTGTGTCTGTATCTAAACTGTTCAAAAACATTTATCTTATTTTTATCATCAGATGAACTCATTATCAGCAAGTCAGATTCCTGTATTTTCCCCATGAGCTATCACATTGACAGATTTGACATTCTTAAGCTTAGATAGCCCTTTAAGAACATCACCAGAATTTAAAGTGTGTATCTGAGCTGTAATAGTAAGATTTCCTCCGGAAAGATTCTGTGAAAGAACTGTATAATGAGCATCGTGTTCTTTGATACATTTTACAATCTCATCAAGAGATTCAGAAGAATTACTGTCTACTGAGACATAATAACAATTCTTTGACGGCTTCGGGATCATTTTAAAAATTACAATAAGCACACTCAAAATAAATGAAACAAGGACAGCGAGGCCTATCAACCCTGTTCCCGAAATAATTCCTATACTGATCGCCCAAAACAAAAACACAAGATCTATAGAACTTTTTACAGCAGTCCTGAATCTGACAATTGACAAAGCACCGACCATTCCAAGTGATACAATGACCGAACTCTGAATTGTCAAAATGATTGCACAGGTAATAACACTTATCATAATAAGGGACAGATTAAATTCCGGAGAATAAAAAGAATCCCGGCTGCACAGCCTGTAAACGCAATAGATATATACTCCGATCAAAAGAGCACATACCAGACATAACAGCATCAGTCTTAACGAAGGTATGTTGCTCGTAAAACCTTCAATAAATGATTTTTTAATAATATCTTTTATGCTCACCTATAATCTCCTTCCATCATTCCGGACAAAGCATCAATCCCATGAACATATTTTGAAAAACTCGTAACCTCAACCCCATATGCATTAAGACAATTTCTTATAGCAGCCGGGAGCACATCATCATATTTCACCTCCAGAACATGCATATCTTTAAACATTACCGGAATTGAAGGCGGATTCTCCTCAAACAGATTCCCACGGTATGCAGAAATATTACGATCAAAAGTAACCCGTACATTTCCTGCAGGATGAGTAAAAGATGTCCTGTCATACTCTATGACTGCTATGCCATTAAGCCGAAAAACCTCCGCATCTGCCAAAAATCTGTTTAAAACTTTCCCATCTTCGTTTATATCATTTCCATTCACTATGGAGTCAAATACCTGTTTTGTAATCTGCTGGGTTAGTTTTCTCTTTTTACCACGAAGACTTTCTTTTCTCTCCAATGAAATATAATCAGGCGAATTATCATAAATGCGAATTCTGTACTTTGCTCTGTCATCAACTCCGTCTCTTGTCTGTATATAACATTTCATGTCAGGACTATCAAAGTACAAACTCTTGACCTTATATCGTCCGTCCGCACCGGCATGAGAATCGGGAATGCAAAGCCCCTTTAAAGATCTTTCTATCAGGTCAAGTCTTGACCCGTCCAGTATTGATTTATACTCATTTCTGTACTTTAAACCCACCTGTGTGTCTTTCCTTCACAGTCCAATAAAAATCATCATTTCCAAAGTCTGAGTCTTACAGAATCCTTCCCATAAAACTTCGCAACATCCTGATTATTGGAATCAGAACTAAAATCACCGAAGTATAAAAGATACGGAGGATCCGTAAACTCATCCAGATATACATCCTTTACAGAATCATCATGAAGTATTCTAAGGCGTTCTTCCTGCTCAGCTTTATAAAGTGACGCTTGTCCCGTCCGAAGAGATTCTATCGCACTTACTGTGGTAAGTGTTTTCCCTCCATAATAATATGCAGAGAAACAAAACATGGCAAAGAAAACGATCATAGTCAAAAGAAGATAACTCTTTTTGAAAGTGAGCACTTCCTCGGTAATAACCTTATGCTCGGACTGTAATCTTTGAAGTATCCATCCAGTCCAATAAATTAGATTGGCAAAAAGGAAAAGATATAAGGTTATCCTGTATATATTAAGAACTCTTCCTGCGACTATTTCTCCAAGAGCATATGTCGTAGGTACAAATTGAGATGCGTAAAGGCCAAATGAAATACCCGTAAAAACAACCGGAAACCGAAAGGTATTCCCTTTTTCAAAAGCTCGGTTTTTTACCATATCTATAATAAACGGAATCATCATGATCATAATAATGATGACAGTAGGGTAAATATTACAAACTACGTATTTGCCAGCTGAAAAAATTGATTTTAAAACAGCCTTCACAGGTCCGTACTGAGGATCCCCGACTACAACCTGCCTGCACTTATTTCCCGGGGCAATAACATTTATAACAAAAACAAATAAGAAAAGCACAAAGTCAGCCGTTACAAACAATCTGCCTTTTCTTCTCGTTCCATACATAAAAAACAGAATAATAATAAATGATGACAAACAAAAAAGTGCGGTAACATAATTTCCAAAAGCCACCAATATCGACAAAATGACAATGCCCGTTCTGACAATGACCAAACGTTTCTTCATGTCATCATTCAATGCCCCTTGTCTGACATAGGTGAATAACAGCAAAAAAAGGAAAAGAGCCAGTATATATGATCCAATATACATAAAAGAACCATTTGCCCAAAAGAAGGCTTCAACCGGATTAGGAACCATAAGAATCTGAAGAACCAAAAGCCAGCATGATATTATACCCGTAGCGTACTTATCTGCGTCAAGGATCTTGGTCCCGATAAAAGCAAACAGCAATAGCTCAGAAATAACAAAACCACCCAGAACAATATAAGTAGTTAAAAAGTAGGTGCTTTCACAGATCATTGTTGTCAACGCGCCTCCTAACCAGGTCATTGAAAACGTCCCCTGCCATGAGAAATAAAAATTGTACGCAAAGACAAATTGATCCTTCAGAACACGAAATATGGAATGATACTGTCTCCATGAATCAATAGAATAGTTCACAAAAGCATAGTCATCTACGCTCATATAGTTATAATGTGAAATAATCAAAAGAGGGTTCACACAAACAACCAGCAAAAATACAGATATATAGAAAAAAATCCTTTTCTGATCCTCATATGTTTTTTTTTCAGTAAACTTACTCATACGTCCCAACTTCTGTTTAATCTGGTACTAGAAAATTATATCAAACTTACAAAAAAAACTCATCATAAGCCTTACCTATGATCTCATCATACACTTCTCTGACTGAATGTTCGTCATCAAAATGGGTATAATCCTTTGACCACTCCGTCGGGAAATAATAAATCGAATCAAGGTAGCCCGGATAGGCCTTTGATAATTCGGAATCATTGAAATCATCTCTTGTCGATTCAATTCTATCCCTATAATACTCAGTCGAAGGACTGGAATAAAAATGGAAGTTTACGCCCTTTTCACGGCAGATATCTGCCAGTTTCAGGATATACAGGGATGCAATCTCATAGGCATTATCCTGAACATACTCCTCGTTATGCATGCGAATATAGTTAAAAAACAGTTTACGATTTAATGGGGATTTATTTATTACATTGGCAAATGTAGGATTCAAAGCCACCCTTCCATAGGCAGTAGCCATTTGGTCAAGAGTCACATCATCAAGTTCATCCATGATTCCTTCTATTGCAAAAGGCATTACGGCATATCCATACCCAAGTTCCATATCATACCCCCTATCGAGGGTCAAGGGATGAGCAAAAAGCCACACATCTGTGGCATCTGGGTGATTATCAAGATATGTCACGGCAAGCATATACTGCCCGGAAACATTGATTGCAGCGTTACCGCAGGCAATTCTGGTATTTGGACATTCCCCGGACATTCCCGAGAACATCTGACCGGATATTGAATCTCCGATGACCAGTACATTTGTTCCGTCATCAGAACTAACCGTCCTGATAATAGAAATTATACTGTCAGTCCCGTTTTCTTCACCAAGATACTCGATGCTCCCGGTAAGCTTAGCCACTATTTTTTTTGTTTCCCTTTGGCATGAAAAATAGTCAACAAGGCAAAATAATCCCAAAGTAAAAACAAAAAGCAGAATAAATTTTAGAATCAGTTTCTTCATAGAGTCATTAAAAACCAGAATAAATAAATGTCGAAGCGGAATAACCGTAATAATATATCCCTGTTCCCATCATGAAAGCGATAAACAGAAAGTATAGCGACCATCTGAGAACAGGAGACTTCTTTCCCAGGCTTTCAACTACACTTATATTCTTCTCATGCAGGACATCAACCAAAAATACAATAATCAGCCCAGAGAGCCAGAAAAACAGTTCCTTGCGTGATCTCCCGAATGTGTAAAGCCCATTTCTAAGAGAATACATAAAACTGCTTTCCGTAAAGATCCTTTTAACCATTACAATTGCCTGAGAAGCAGATTCTGCTCTGAAGAACAACCATGCAAAGTCCACCAGGACAAATGTAATAAATCCGAACAACAACTTCAAAGCCCTAACCGGAAACGTTTCCGAAAACCTTCCGAGAAATGCTTCCCTCTTCTTCAAAGTAAAGACCTCAAATATCCTGTACAGTGCGTGAAGTGCTCCCCATATGATAAATGTCAGTCCTCTTCCGTGCCATATTCCGCTTAGTACAAATACTATGGCAATATTAAGAACTGTCCTTGCCCTGCCCTTCCTGCTGCCACCAAGGGAATAATACAGATAATCCCTAAGCCACTCTGAAAGACTTATATGCCACCTGCCCCAAAATTCTTTAACAGAAGTCGAAAAATAAGGCTGTCTGAAGTTATCGGGGAGTTCAAAGCCAAGGGCTAGTGCTGAACCCAGTGCAATATAGGAATACCCCATAAAATCGCAGTAAAGCTGGAATGCATATGCCACAACACCTATCAGAAGTATAAAACCCGGCTCAGAATCATACCCTGCATAAGCTTTGTATACGATGAACTCAAGCCTGTCTGCAACAAAATTCTTGGCAAAAAGACCATAGGCAATCATATAAAGCCCGCGCCTGATCCTGTCGTAATCAAACTCCTTCTTTTCGCCGATCTGCTTCAGAAAACAGCCGGTTCTCTGAATAGGCCCGGAAGTAACGGTTGCGAAAAAAGAATTGAAAAAAATGTAGTTTGTAAGACTTTTTTCCGATGGAGAACGATGCAAATAAACATCTGAGACATAACCTATGGCCTGGAGAGAATAAAAGGAAATACCGATGGGGACTATAATACTCCCCTTGGGAAGAAAACGAATTGAAAGAAGAAATCCCGCAATGACGGCAATATTTAGCCAAATAATCACTTTGCACAAAGTCTGATTATCCCTTTTTTCGGATATCCACCTGCCGCTGATCCATGTAACAAGAGACATCAGCAGAAGAATGCATGTATACCTGACATCCCAAAGGGAATAAAAAGCCAAACTTATTATGGTTAGGAAAACAATCCTGAACTTACCCGGAAGACTATAGTACAGAATAATTATTATCGGAAACAGTATTAAATATGCCAGCGAATTAAGAGCCATTCGAAGTATCAATCCCTTCCGAACAGATCCCTTGTATAGACTTTATCCTTAACATCATCCAGTACAGAGTCATATCTGTTAGCAATGATGGAATCGGATTCCTTCTTGAAACGCTCCAGATCATTTACCACCAATGATCCAAAGAATGTGCTTCCGTCAGGAAGAGTCGGCTCATAGATAATGACCGTTGCACCCTTTGCCTTGATCCTCTTCATAATGCCCTGAATCGAACTCTGGCGGAAATTATCACTTCCGGTTTTCATTGTAAGGCGGTAAACGCCAACTTTGGTAGGATGCTCCTTTGAAGCACTCCATTCGGAACTTGCGGTATAGTATCCGGCAAGTTCAAGAACCCTGTCAGCTATATGATCCTTCCTGGTCTTGTTGCTTTCAACGATGGCACGGATAAGATCCTCCGGGACATCCTGGAAATTAGCCAGAAGCTGCTTGGTATCCTTCGGCAGGCAGTATCCTCCGTATCCGAAAGACGGATTATTATAATGAGAGCCTATACGTGGATCAAGACACACTCCATCAATGATCTCTTTGGTGTTCAGTCCCTTAAGCTCTGCATATGTGTCAAGTTCATTAAAATAACTTACCCTGAGTGCAAGATAGGTATTTGCAAAAAGCTTAACTGCTTCAGCCTCAGTAAGCCCCATAATAAGAGTATCAATGTTTTCCTTTTCAGCCGCTTCGACCAAAAGCTTAGCAAAAATTTCAGCCTTATCCCTGGTCTTATCATCGCATCCCACAATGATCCTGCTGGGATAAAGGTTATCATAAAGTGCCTTTGATTCTCTCAAAAACTCCGGTGAAAAGAGAATCCTGTCAGTATTAAACTTCTCACGGACTTTGACAGTATATCCTACGGGAATCGTGGACTTTATAACCATAACAGCCTTATCGCTGCTCTTTAAAACCAGATCAATAACGCTTTCAACCGCCGAACAGTCAAAGAAATTCTTCTGTGGATCATAGTTGGTAGGAGCTGCAATGATCACAAAGTCAGCATCCGTATAAGCTGAAACTCCATCTGTTGTGGCAGAGAGTTTCAACCCGCGCTCCTCATGCTCTGAAAGGTACTTCTCAAGATATTCATCAACTATCGGAGATTCCCATCTGTTAAGTTTTTCTACCTTTTCAGGCACAATATCAACAGCTGTAACCTCATTGTACTGCGAAAGAAGTACTGCCAGTGACAATCCAACATATCCGGTTCCGGCAACTGAAATCTTCATCTTACTAAACCCTTAAATAATTGAAATTTATCCTATTTATAAATTTTATCATACAGGCATGTATATGTCACGAAAGGGATTTGTAAAGGAGAAGGCGATAGTGACATTCCCTTAATTATAGAGTAATATTTAGGATGTTATGAAAAAGATTGCGTTTCATTTAAATAATCTAGGTCAGGGTGGCGCACAAAGGGTTGTAAGTAATCTTGCCAACCAGTTTGCAAAGGCCGGTTATGAAGTATATATAGCAACAGAATGGTTCGGTGAAAACGAGTTCGAACTTGATTCCCGTATTAAAAGGGTTCATGTAGGGCTCCGCGAAGATGACGCCCCAAAAAACCGTGTTACAAAATACATCTTGAGAGTCAAGTACCTAAAAAAATTTCTCAAAAGCGCTCATCCGGATGTCCTAGTGGCATTTGCACATGGAGCTAATTACAGGGCTCTTATGGCTCAGAAAAGTACAAGGACACCTACTGTAATATCTGTACGTATAAATCCCGTGGGAAATTACGATGCACTTTCAGATAAATTATTGATTAAATGGCTGTTTCCCAGAGCTACGGGATGCGTTTTTCAAACAGAGGAACAGAGAGAATTCTTTAAGCCTTACCTTCAAGATAATTCGAAGATAATTCTGAATCCTATAAATGCTAAATACCATAATGTTTCACATCCGCAGTTTAAAGAGAAATCAGTAGTCCATCATGCCCGACTAGTGGATTTCAAGAATCAGCTGATGCTCTGTGATGCTTTTTTGAAGGTTCACGAAAAACATCCTGACTATGTATTACGGATATATGGTGGTGGCTCTGAGGATGGAACAAAAGAGAAGTTAGAAGACAAGATAGCTGATAATCATGCAGAGGAGTTCATTTTTTTAATGGGTCCCTGCAACCATATAGACGTAGAGATTCCTAAAGGAGAGATTTATGCCTTTAGTTCTGATTATGAGGGATTTCCCAATTCTCTTCTTGAAGCCATGGCTATGGGTATGCCTGTGGTTTCAACTGACTGTCCTCCCGGAGGACCAAGAACTGTGATAAGAGATGGCGAGAATGGATTTCTTGTACCTGTTGGAGATTCAGATGCGCTTGCAGACAGAATTTGCCGTTTGATTGAGGATAAGAATATGTCCAAGCGCTTTGGAAAAGAAGCTGCCAAAGTGTATGATATCGCCAATTCTGAAGTTGTTTTTGAGCAGTGGAGAGATTATTTGGAGAGTTTACTTTAAAATGAGGAGACGCCTATGTGCGGAATCTGTGGATATATATCAAGAAACAGAATAACTGAGGATGAACTTAGAGCTATGAATGACACTATGATTCACAGAGGTCCGGATGATAATGGTGTAGAGCTCTATCCCGGAAGTGACGGATATACTGTTGGTTTTGCACAAAGACGACTTTCTATCCTGGATCTTTCGTCTCTTGGACACCAGCCTATGTCTACGGAAGATGGCAGGATTTCTGTCGTTTTTAACGGGGAAATTTATAATTTCCATGAACTCAAGGATAAACTCAAAGAGTATCCATTCAAATCAGCCTGTGATACCGAGGTTATACTTGCGTCCTACTTGAAATGGGGAGACGATTTTGCAGAGCATCTTCACGGGATGTTTGCAATTGCACTCTATGACAGGGAGAAGGAAGATATTATTCTTGTGAGGGACAGAATAGGGAAGAAACCATTATATTATTGGGTTGAAGAAGGAAATCTTGTATTTGGTTCAGAGCTTAAGCCCATTATGAAGTGTCCCGGATTTATTGGTAAGATAAGAAAATCCATCATTCCAAGATACATGTTCCAGCAGTATATAAATGCACCCGAGAGCATTTTTGAGAATGTATGGCAAATAGAGCCCGGACAAATGCTGACGTTTAACAAGGGAAAAATCAGCAAGAGGAAGTATTGGGATATAAAAAAAGTATACAAAGAGAGATCCAAACAGCAAATTACTTACTATGAAGAAGCTAAGGAAGGCTTGAAACAGCGGCTTAAGAAATCGATTTCGGACAGAATGATAGCCGATGTGCCATTGGGGGCATTTTTATCAGGAGGTTATGATTCATCTCTTATAACTGCCATTGCCCAGGAAAACAGTGATTCACCGGTCAAGACCTTCAGTATTGGTTTCAACGTACCAGAATATAATGAAGCTGAGTTTGCAAAAAAAGTGGCAGATCATCTTGGTACAGACCATACTGAGATTTACATAGATGAGTCAGAGATGCTGAATTTAGTAGAGAGCATTCCGGACTATTATGATGAGCCTTTTGCAGACAAGTCGGAAATTCCCACAATGCTTGTATGTAAGCTTGCAAGAGAACGGGTAACGGTAGCTTTGTCAGGCGATGGCGGGGATGAGTTTTTCTGCGGATATAATAATTATGAAAATGTAGCACAAGCACAAAAGCTTGATACGGCCGGGGCTATTGTAAATTGTATCGGACAGATTCCTGTTGGGGGCAATAGGCTGATGGATAAATTTCCCTTAAGAGTTCGGATAGTTGCTGAAAACAGGGATTCGGAAACCAAAACGCAATTTTCATCGTCCAGTTATATCCTGGCTGCCCATGCATTCATAACAGGCCAGGAAGCATTGGATGACAGGCTTACTTATAAACAATATATGGACGAAAACTTTGGAAAAAGCGGACTATTCCCATGCAAATATCCGATTGAGTCATCTTACGGAGTATCGGACTGGCAGATAAGGCGTATGCTTCTTGATATGGATACATACCTTCCCGGGGATATTCTGGTGAAGATGGACAGAGCTTCTATGAAGTATTCTCTTGAGTGCAGATGCCCTTTATTGGATACAGAGGTTATGGAGTACAGTTTTTCCATTCCACACAAATTCAAGTTCGCAGAAGGTGACAAGAAACATATTTTGAAGGATATAGCATATGATTATATCCCGAAGAAACTTCTGGACAGACCTAAAAAAGGCTTTGGATGTCCCACTGATTTATGGTTAAGAGGACCACTGCGTGACAAACTTATTGATTACAGTAATGTAAGTTTCCTGAAAAAACAGGGCATATTTGACGCTGATTATTCATCACGATTTATTAGAAATTATCTAGAGAATGGTGATGGAGGCCCGGCTACAGGAACGAATTATTCGAAGTTAACATGGAGTTTCTTTATTTTTCAGCAATGGTATGAGAGATATGAAAGTAAGAAAAGATAACTCGTTTTGAAAACATTAGTACAATGGTAAGTGTATTGTGAAGCACACTATAGACACGCATAAAAACATCAATCTATTAGGAGAATGATCCTTGGACAGATTATTTCTAATAATTCATACTATTTCTATTTGGGGTGGTTTTATTCTTGCAGCAATTGGTATTGGAGGGCATCTAAAAAGCCACGATTCGCTGAAAAGCACCACTGATGAAAAAGTAAACAGAATATATATTTTCTTATTTTTTATTATTGCCACAATCCTAAGAATATACCGTTTAGGAGATATTCCCGGGGGCATTAACCAGGATGAGGCAATGTCCGTTCTTAACGCAAGAGGTATTCTTGAAACAGGAACTGACCTCGCAG